>Ga0315282_10004717_pt1 | contig 23648 bp, 21 predicted proteins | sample YL17G07_20_MG_FD_203693 | JGI IMG/M metagenome (GOLD analysis project Ga0315282, IMG submission 203693) | Sediment microbial communities from Yellowstone Lake, YNP, Wyoming, USA - YL17G07_20 | ecosystem: Environmental > Aquatic > Freshwater > Lake > Sediment | place: USA: Wyoming | collected... | reverse complement strand
ATTATATGTGCTACCAGATGAAAATGGACCATAACTCACTTGAACTTCTACTTCTTTCGTTGCCCTGAAGGACTCACCCGTAGCATTGATTCGAAACCGTTTAAAACTCCAGGATACGTCAAATCCAGGCTTCGGGTACAATCCAAACGATTTGAGGTTTTGCGGATCGTTCTTATTCTGGGGTGATCCGCTCCAACAGGATGAATCTGTTCCAATCGTTGTTACGGGAATGGGTTTAGTATCTGGGAGTTGATTCAGGCCGATCTGAATTCCGCCTTCGGAGGCATAAAAGGCAACCGTTCCAACCCTTTCGTTTCCCGATATATTCGTTTCAAAAGTAGTAGTGCTAATCGAACTGACTCCAATTAACGTCAAGATAAGGAGCATGATAAGTGCAATGATTAATGCAACACCATTTTCGTTTCCTAAACTGATTCTTTCCACATAGCCTCCTTCTCTAAATTAGGGGTTTACCCCCATATTTCTCACATGGATGTTAGAAGTAATCGTCCTTCTACGAAAACCCTCTGCTCCTCCTTTAAATTCTGGATCGGGCATCCTTGTTCTCGCAGTGATAGTTACCCTTATCATTCGTATATCTCCCGGGTTCGTTGTTGTGATTCCATTTGCATCAAGGTATTCAAATTGAAGATTTTCGATGTTTTCTGCGACCGTATCCCTCTGACTGCTTACTGTATTCGGGTATAAATCTCTAAATAAGACACGAACCCCATCATCATTATTTCTTAGTCCATACGTGATCGCATGAATTTTGTAGATCGGAGTTCCCGGGGGATGGGTATAACGAAGAGGCTCATCCAGAGTCAGAATTCTTTCCGATCTTGATTGAACCGTATTACTCTCAATCCCTCCAATACAAATAAATCTATGGGCATTTCCATCGAATTCGTCTGTTGCATAATTCAGGGTGATCTGGTTCCCGGAAGCTGAAGCAACCAGAATCGGGTCTCCATTATCTCGCCGGATTGGCTTAAATCCCCCAACGATTGTAATAGTTGTACTACCCGGTGTAACCACTTGAGTAAAACCATTTACACCACGACCATTTCCAAGATCTGGCAGAGCCAACACATCGCTGATACTTCCAAAACCAGCCATCCTGATTTCTCTCATCATTCTATTGATGGCGACTCTAACATTCTGCTGCATATCAACCACTTGTTCCTGGACAACGTAGGTTTTTTGTTGCCAGATAAATGTTCGATAGATTGCAGCGATCAAGACAGCACTGATTGCCATTGCCACCAGCAATTCAATCAGGGTTAACCCCTTAAACCCTCTTAATCGATGAGCGATCAAATGGCTCCTCACTGTGACCTGATCGTTGAGAATGAAATTTTATGATCCGTACCATCATTCCATGTAACGGTATATTTGATCGCCCTAAGATTGCCATTAGCGGTAACGGTATAGGTACGATTGAAAATAATGCCTGAAATGGTTATTGCTCCATCATCTCCCTTTTCCGGGAGAGAAGTAAAAGGCATATTTTTTAAATTCTCCAACCTGTCCTGAGCCACATAGGTGGCTTGCATCAAATTATTGCTGAAGAAATTCCCCCGGACGGAGGTGATTTGAAGGCTGGCTATAGCAAGAATGCCAATGGCTAAAAAAATGAGGGCGATCAGAACTTCGATTAATGAAAAACCATCTTTCTTAAAGATCATCGACTGATTCATTGAACGGTTATTCTTCCTGTGGAGAGCAAGACAGTAATGGTTCTCGTTGTATTTCTTGTATTTCTTAAAACGATCGTTCCGCCGTTGGAAGATGAGTTAGGTCTAAATGATGCAACACTACCCGCAAATGTATTGCTCTGAATTGTAATACCTGTCGGAAGCGTCTGTTTTGCCCCATCGTCGATCCATCCTACTCCTCCTGAATTGCGCTGAAGAACATAAGTGTCTCCAGCAAAAAAAACCTGATAATCCACATTATTCGAAACTGCTCTCATTTGGGCAGTCCTCATGTTCGAAGCAATATCTCTGGTTGCGGTTCTTAAACGATAATTAGCCAACCATGGACCTAAGTTTGGAACCGCTAATACCGCACCAATAGCAATAATCACTAAAACAACAATTAATTCAATTAACGTAACACCCTTTTTATTCATCTTCATTATCATAACCTCCCTTTTATTCTTATAAAAACTAATAAATTTGTCAATATTTTCCGTTAAAAACAGAGTCTTTACAGGAATTGACACCATTTTATAATCATATAGGAATAAAAACCGGTTTAACCATTTTAAACTTGTTTAAACTTGGGCGCGGTGATTCAATTTCCATGTCTAAACATTCGCCTTTAGCAGCAACCAAACTGTCTCGTTCATTCAGTACCTGTGACTTACCCTTCCCTAATTATTCTGAGTTTATAATTCCCCACAAAGCAAATACTATGCCATCTATCTTATAATAAAAACTTATTGAAATTTAAAGAAATTATCAATTTTATTTTCTGCTATTCAATTTATTTGACCAAAAATTGTTCTAAAGAATATGAAATTATTAATGAGTTGATCAATGACCTGAACATACTTCGAAGATAAGCTTTTTGCGTGGAATATGATCTATTTAAAGCAGGCTTTTTGTGTGAAGGGTTTTATTCCTGTAAAAAAGGTTTTATTAAGACTATCTAAATTCAATGAGCAATGTATATCGTTGTATGCTTTTTACTCCCTCATTATCAGATACTTCAATCTCAATAGAATGAGTTCCTTTATTTTCCTCTCGGATTTCCCATCGGATTAAACCTGTGTGTTGATCAATTTCCATTCCTTTTGGGCCTGATTTTAAAGTAAAAATGATTGGGTCATAATCTGGGTCATTGGCCTTCACCTGATAAAGGTAAACCTTACCTTGTACGGAAGTGGTCGGTGATGAGACGATGGCAGGGGGGCTATTCGATATAATAATGGGATCTGATTTTTTGGATATTCCTAAGACTTCTCTGTCATCAGATGTTACAATGACAGTGATCGAATCTCCTTTTTTAAAAAGACCTTTTTCTAAAACTTCTTTTCTTTCCTCTTGTAAAACAACCCCATTCTTTGCCCATTGATAAGTGTAATAAATAAAGTCTCCATCCGTATCAAATCCTTTTACAAAGGCCTTTAAATTATCATTGATATAAGCCACTTTTGGCTCAATCCAGACTTCTTGAACTACTGGGGGGGAGTTGAGGATCTTCACAGGAGAGGATAAAAATGGATTGCCATCGACCTTTCCATCATTGGGAGTTATCTTAACTCGAATGAGATCCCCTTTTTTAAAATTATCACTTCTTAAAACATTCTTATTTTCTCCTACGATCTCTTCATCGTTTTTTATCCATTGGCATTGGCAGACAACAGGATCCCTATCTGGATCGTTACTTTGGATGACAAGATTTAATTCACTCCCTTTATAAGGTTTTTCTGGCAAAATGTTGACAGAGGTAATAACAGGAGGGGAATTGGTTTTTGATTTTGGTTCAACCCCTTTTTGTTTTTGGCAGGATAAATTCGCTAAAAAAGGGAAAAGAAGAGAGATAAGAATTAAAATTTTCGTACATGACCAAAATCTTCGAGGCTCCATTTTATTGCATGAAAGGATAGCGATATTTTTCTTTTTCACTAATATATTTTGGAAGAAGGTAGATTTTTTCGGCAACCACTCTTTTTTTAACATTCTCCCTCACGCCTTCGATATAGACCCAGGTTTTAGTATTTAGTTTATCCACCGTAACGGGAGAACCTTTTTCATTATAAAAAATTGTATTCTGGTCCCAGACAAAAGTCCTTTCATTGACGATCATCATATTTTTCTTTAAATCAAGCTCCATCACAACCCCTTGGATTTTTATTCTATCCTTGTCCGAAGCAAATGTCAAAGATGGAATTATAAATATAGAAAAAATGAGCAGAATAACTCCCTTACTGAGAAATCTTTTTTTCACGTTCTAACTCCTTTCAGAAAACCATTCTCCAAAAAACAGGGACGATGCTTTTGCCACTCAAAAGTTTAGGTCGAGGAATTCGTGGTCCACCTGGTCCACCTACACCCACATATGCTACAGTCTTGCCCTCAATAAAGGTGATGATGACCCCGGATGGAATACCAGTACCAATAACCGCAGACCGATCGTTTTGTGAAATTTCCCCGTCTAAAGAACCATCTAAATTAAATACAGCATTTCCTGTTCTATATCTGAGTGCATAGAATCTTCCTGTCCCCTCACCAACAAAACAGGGGTCAGTTTCAGTCCCAAAGGTAGGGGCAAATGTGGTATAGTACACTACTCCTGAATAGACCACAGGGTTAGAAAGGCACTTTTCCCCAGAATTTTGATCCAACTTAATATACCAACCCTCCTTAGTATTCAAGGCATTAAGAATGTTTGTCTTATCAGTTAGAGAAGTACTTGGATCCTGTAATAAATCTTGAGTCACATCGACCAAATCATTTTCTGTTAAAACCGTTGAAGATTTTTTGTCTTTAACAGAATAGAGTCTGTTGACGTTGGCAGACTCCTTTGGATGCTCACGATCCCCTGTCCCAAAGAATAACATCTCATAATTTCCATTATCTTTTTCAAGTGTTACATCGGGGGGGTAGAATATTTTTCTTCTATCACCCGTTAGCTGATTAGATTTAAAAATGATTCTCCCTTTCCATTGCGTGGTATCTGGATCTCCGATATCGAAACGCCAAATTCGACCACCCATATCACCAACATAGAGCCGATCAATTTTCCCATCTCCATTCGTGTCTACTTTGGTGATATCGCTGGGTATCGAATAAGTCATCTCAGAATTTTCTGCATAGGAATAGCGCCACACAAGAGAGCCATCGAGCACATCCACAACATAAATGGCTCTGCCTCTGGAATCAGGTGCAATGATGGGATCATTATCCTGACTTCCATCATACCCACCTCCAATAAAAACAACCCACTTCTCCCCTGTTTCATGGGCTATCTTTCCGATTATTGGGGAAGACCATGTCTGGCCCAATTCAGCATAATCGGGTATATCGGGGCTGATTTTCCAGAGATATTTGGGATTTAAGGGATTCGTGATATCGAGAGCGTAATAATGATCCCCTCCCCTCCTCTGACCAACTATAAGAATTGCTTTGTTTATTTGGCCACTGGAGTTATAGGAAATATAGGCCCTTGGTGAACCATCCACAAAAGATTCAATAACATCAGTATGTAAGGCCTGAAGTTTGCTTAGAAGGTTTGGAGGAATAAACGCCCAGAGCTCACTCCCATCCGAATCATCAAAGGCATGGAGCATTCCATCATTAGAACCAACGAAGATAACAGATTGTGTTTCATAATGAATAATAAGGGGCCTTGAATGGAGAAAAGAACCTAAAATCCAATCCCGTTTATCATCTGTTTGCCCATTAGCATTATCATCATAGGCATCATATCCGTGAACAAACCGAATAAGTTTGTCCCTTACTGAATTGTCACTTAGACCTAATAGAGTGGGTGTTATTAATGAATTGGCGACAATGAATTTATTTGAGTCCTCCCAAAGATTCGCACTTGATCCTAAGTAAGTATATATATTGCGGGACGAGGACCGATTCATTAAAACCTCCCCTACCCCGCCCTTTTCAACATCACCCCCATCCATGTCACTGCTTGTCCAAAAGGATTTAGCCGTGGCAAGAATTTGACCGTCTTTATCTAATGCTAAAGAACCGTTGGCGTCAATGATATCCCCGATTTTCAAGACCGATAAAGGATCATTCTCTTGAGCCACACGAAACTTCTTGAGGTTCCCACTCCACATTCCATCCTTAACGGGTTGAAATAAGGCTAAATAAATTTTATCTCCGGCACTTGTTCTTTCCCATCGGCTGACGGGAACAATAGGTGCAACAAAGGTAGAGGATTTTTCTAAAATTTCACCAACAATGTCTTGAAAGGCATCGGCTAATTGTTGAGCGTTATCGGAATAGAAATATCTGCCTCCTCCCTTCTCGGCAGTTCTCTCAAGAAGATTATGTTGTGAATGGAACGTAAAACCAATCGTATAGGTGATGATATTTTGCTGACCTTCGAAAGATGAAGAAAGATCTGTTTCATGAAGATATTTAGCCACATCATCTAAGTAATCCGTTCCTAACATATCTTGACCATCAACGATGTAGTGAACTTCATTGGCACCTCCAGGTTCTCTTCCATCGCCATCCTGATCCCCTATTGCAGTTGACAGGATGGAGTTACGATCTCGAGTCGAATCTCCATCGGTAATAATGATCACATAGTTTCTCTGGCAATGGTATTGGATGGGGCTTGTATAAACGACACCAGAATTAAAATAGCTATCACCACCTTTAAAATAAAGTCCTGACTCATAGAGCGTTTCAGCTAAGGGAGTCCATGTTTCAGCGGAAATATTATTGATATCCGTCTTCAATTGAGATCGATTGGTATCATTCAGGCTTTTGATGGTGCTTTGGATATGTCCACCTTCGGAATTATCATTGACAGCCCGATTGAAGACCATCACTCCAACTCTCACCCCATTGATTGTATCCAAGAAGTCTCTAATCACCCGTTTGGCAATGGTCAATTTGGTGAGATATTCACTTCCTCCAATGGAAGCGAGATAATTTCTATAATTTCCAGTCCGCAATGTTCGATTTTTAGAAGAACAACTGAAATTGGTGAACCCTTCATAGTGTCCATTATTAGTCAGTGCGGTTCGAGCAGAAGGGCAAGCCACATCAGTAATAGAATTTGCAAATAGATTCCATCCTCCACCCCAAACCCGATAATAAACTGTATCACGATTTGCCTGAGGAACTACCAATGGGTCAAATGTTGTGGATGGATCATAAAAATAGGCCCGCACTTCATCATTCATGCTACCCGAGTTATCAAACATGATCAGAATATTAGGCTCCACTCCTTGCCCACTTGCCATATAGAGGTCGGTATCATGGGCGAATGAATTCATCGTAAGAAGAAGGCATAGGGAAGGGACTAAAAACAATAAGGTCCTTATCAACTTCATATTTTAATAACCTCCTTGGAGGGTCGGCACCATTCTCACCACTTTTTCCTGAACGGTGCTGGTAGATTTGATAGGACTTAATTCCATCTGATCGCTTCCTGTAGATTCAATTAGATAATGCTCAAAACCAAAATTAGTGGCACTCATCTGTATACCTCTTGGTGATCCCGATTGAGTTGTGTCATGGTTGATGGTGACCTTTGCCTTGGTGGGGTTAGGATTATTAGGGTCAGTGAAAGGATCATATTTGTCGTCAATATATTTTCCTGGTAAATCAAAATTCTGAATATTGGCTACCACTACTTGAACCCCACTATCTGCTGCATAAAAGGCATCGGTTGATCCTCTTTTATTCCCAGAGAGTTTAATTTCAAATATCGAGGTATAGGTTGAAGCGAGGCCAATCAGTGTTAAAATAATCATCATTATAAGAGCGATGACTAATGCTACACCGGATTGATTTTTTAAAACGGTATCCATTTTTTTCGCCATACTCCATCCTCCTTAATATGATACAATTCAACCCTTTGCGCTTGATATCGTATATGTTCATCTAGTCCAACATAGATTCCTCAATGTTATGGCAGAAATTAAAGTTCTCGGAGACACCATCTGGAAGTCCGGATCGACCTGTGTGGGCCTTGCGGTTAAAGCCACTCGGACAGCAATCACCTTATTCGGCCCTACACCTGCTGCAGAAACCCAATTATCTACAGCCCCATCCTCATTCGGATCGATACCGTAAGTAAAATTGAAGGCATCGACATTTTCTAATAAAGTATCTTGGGGGCCAGCGATATCATTAATGGTTAGTTGTCGGATCAATCTCGAGGAATTAATCTCTCTCCAATAAGCCACTGTGTATTTTTGATATTGTGAATTGGCTTTGTCATAATATTCATAATTCACCGTGATGGAGTTATCCTTAAGAGGATAAGCGATTGGGTTGTCAATCGAAATAGTTGAGTTAATATTGTCATCATCGGACCCTGTCATTCGAATATCCCTCAATAAAATTTCCATGGCACTTCTAATGCTCTGTTGAACATCGACAACTTGATCCTGAACTGTGTATGCCTTACTTTGGGCAGTAAAAAGACGATAAATTCCAGCAACAACTATTCCAAAAATGGCCAATGCTATCAACAATTCAATTAGGGTAATGCCTTTTGAGTTAGATCGATTTTGATTTTTCATATTGTTTCCAATCTATTGTGAAATCACCGAAAGCAGACTAACAGAGTGATTGATCTTATCGTTCCAATTGATTTTAATAGTAATCGTTTTTAGATTTTCATTTGTTCCAACATCCCAATTTCTTGTGTAATTGATGCCGGTGCATCCAATTATATTGTCTCCCCCCTTGAGGATATAATCCCATGGAGTCACCCTCAATTCCTCCAGTTTGTCCTGGCCGAATGTGGTGGCCTCTGTCATGTGGTTTCCAAATGAATTATTCTTCGTTGTGGTGACCATTAAACCGGCAAGTGCCAATAATGAAACAGATATAATAATGAGTGCCACCAGGATTTCTATTAATGTAAAACCATCTAATTTTGTTAAATATTTCAAAACAACACCTCCGTAATCTTGAATTTAAATTCAAGAATTGCAAAACCTATACCAACAGATTTTTAGATTTGGACGACCAGCCGAAAAGGAAGGAAGAGATGGAAACCTAATATTTTCAAGGAGATGGGATGCAATGGCGGGAAACAGGGGAAGCGGAAATGTTGTCCTCTTTGGGGGCTAATTATGAAAAAAATGAATATTTAGACAAAATGGCATTTTATTAAAAAGTTAAGAATTTTGGGTAGTTAAACACATACTTTAGTTTATAGAAAATGAGGGGTAAAATGTTTGCGTACGCTTCGGTTCAAATGGTGTAAAATGATATTATTCGCTATCTGTCGAATCACAGATTATCTTCGACAATGCCATATTCCTTGATTTTGTATAGCAACGCTCGATGGCTTATTTCGAGCAATTTTGCTGCATGTGTATGATTTCCTTTTGTCTTCTTAAGGCCCTTTTTGATTAGGGTCATCTCTAAGAATCTTGAGGCTTTCTTAATAGAATATTCATCCTCGGACAATGGGGCTAATTGAATTTTTTCTTGAAAGTCTTGGATTTCGATTGGCAAATTTTCTAATTCAATTTGATCTCTGTCTGTCAATACAATCGCTCTTTCAATCGTATTCTCCAATTCCCTCACATTGCCATACCAATTATAATTCATTAGTTTCTCAAGAGCCCTTGGATTGATACCCACCACATTTTTACTCAAAGACTGAACATACTTTTTGATAAAATGATTGACAAGCAAGGGAATGTCTTCTTTCCTTTCTCGAAGAGGGGGAAGGTGAATTGGAAGGACATGAAGTCGATAAAATAAGTCTTCCCTAAAACGGCCTTCATTTACTTCTTTTGCAAGATCCTTCACGGTAGCTGCGATAATTCTCACATCAATTTGAATGGGCTTTAATTCTCCAACCCTTCTAATCTCACCGTCTTGAAGAACTCTAAGGAGTTTGACCTGCAGTTGAGGGGGTAATTCTCCTATCTCATCCAAAAAGAGTGTCCCATCATCCGCTTCTTCAAACAAGCCTTTCTTGGTCCGTATGGCATCGGTAAAGGCCCCTTTTGCATGACCAAAAAGTTCACTTTCTAATAAATTCTCTGGGATTGCTCCGCAATTAACAGGAATAAAGGGGTTTTGAGATCGATCGCTTTGATAGTGAAGTGCTCTTGCGACCAACTCTTTCCCTGTTCCGCTTTCTCCAGTAATGATAATCGTTGATTTATATTGGGCTACTTTTTTGATCACTTCAAATATTTTTTGCATCTTTTCATTTTTACTAACGATATTTTCAAAACTATACTCTTTTTTCACCTCCTTTCTTAAAAGTTCATTTTCCTTCCTTAATCTTTCCCTTTCCTCTGCTTTTCTTAAAGTTAAGATAATCTCATCAGGTTTGAAGGGTTTTGAGATATAATCATAAGCCCCCAATTTAATAGCTTCAATCGCAATATCCACTGTTCCATAGGCAGACATCATAATAATGGTCGCATCCACCTCCACCTTTCTTGCCTCGTTCAAAAATTCCAAACCGTCCATCTGGGGCATCCGAATATCACAAAGGATTTGATCAAATGGGTTAAGAGCGATTTTCTGCAGCGCCTCCCCTCCATTTGAAGCCGTTTCGATATCATATCCCTCTTTTTTTAATATCACAGATAACATGTGTCTAAAGTTTTCCTCATCGTCCACAATGAGTATTTTTTTAGGAATCATTCCACCCTCCTACAGTTTTCATTATGTTAATATATTTGTTAATGCTTCTAATGCTTGCGCAAAGCGCTAAGCACTTTTCATCTTTGTATTAGGTGGCTGGGAAATAGACTTCAAATGTTGTGCCTTTTTCAACTTCGCTCTCTACCTTTATTTCACCACCCATCGATTCCACAATCCTTAATGAAATCGACAATCCAAGCCCGGTTCCTTTATCAGGAGCCTTTGTTGTAAAAAAAGGGTCAAAAATTCTTTCTAAGTCTTCTTTTTTGATCCCTACTCCTGTATCAGTAATTTGGATTTTCACCAACCGATCTCCTTTAAAGAATTTTATGAAAAGAGTGGATAATGGATCGGGTTGACGCAAATGGAAATAATCGGATTCTACCGGATCTCCTTTACGCCTTGGTGCATGGGGCCTTTGGATAAGACTTGGAAAGACATCTTCTACCCAATACTCTTCAGTTTCAATTTTCAAACTCCCCCCATTGGGCATGGCATCGATTGCATTCAAAATGATATTGATGAAAACCTGGGAGAGTTGGGATTCATCTCCTTTGATCACAGGTAAATCAGGTTGCAGCTTTAATTGGGTTTCGATATTTTTAAAATTTTTTTGGTAGGAGAGCAATGAGATGCTATTTTCTAACACCTTATTCGCCTCCACATCACGGATCTCGAATGTTGAGGGTCGTGAAAATTCTAATAATTCTCGAACGATTCTATTAATTCGTTCAATCTCTTTCTCAATGCGCTTTAGATAATCTTTCGACTCCTCTCGATCGATTCCATTCTTCTGCAAAATGCTGGCATATCCGAGAATAGCCCCCAAGGGATTCCCTACCTCATGAGCCACTCCTGCTGCAAACCGTCCGATGGATGCCAATTTCTCTGTTCGGATCAACTCTTCCTGAGCCTGTTTCAATTTCTTATTGGCCAATTCAAGGGATTTTAAATGATTTTCCAAGCTTTCTTGATTTTCTTTCAATCGATCAATCATTCGGTTAAACGAAGAAATCAGCTGTCCAATTTCATTTGTTGAAGTCACTTCAATTTTTTGACTGAAGTCACCTTCGCTGATCTTTTGTGTTAACCGGAGGAGATCTTTTAAAGGCTTGACCAAAACTCGGGATAGCAGAAAGCTACCAAAAATGATCAGAACAATAGCATCGAGGATGATAGATATCAAAATCATCCTTTGGGATTCCAATAAATGGACCATCACATCCCCAATAGGGCTCTCCATTTGAATGCCACCCACTATCTTTCCTTGAACCCACAGGGGAGAGTAGAGAATTAATTTTTTATATTGCGTCGAAAAAAAACTTCCAGACTTCTCAATTTCTTGAGTGAATTGACCTGACTGGATAGAGTTTTTCATTAAATCATTAGAATAATGCTTATCGACCAATTCTGTTTTCTTGCTGGCAATGATTCTTAACTCATAGTCAGTGATCACAACGTCATGGAGACCTCTTTCTTTTAAATAAAAGAGAGTAAAATCTTGAAGCTCTTTTTTTATCTGAGGATGGGCTAAAGAATATCCTTTTTTGTCTCTGAGCATAAAGTCAATGATTGCTTGAAAATCTTTGACCATATCCTGGCCATGTTTGATCTTTTCTCGAATAATATTTTTCTCATTTACCTTTGATATTGTGAAACCAATCAAGAGAATCGCTGCCAGCATCAGAAGCGAAATATTGATAATAACCTCTGCCCTGAGGTTTAAATTTAATTTTTTAAATAACCAAGGTTGATGTTTCATATCTTTTAAAATTTTATCGGCTCTACCATCCTCTGTTTAGATACAAATACCAAGAGATTATACTGCTTCCGTAGAAGAGAGAAATCACAGCCCCCAGAGAAAGGAAAGGTCCAAAGGGGATCGCATATTTAAAATCCTTACCCTTAATCAACATGATAGCAATCCCCGTAATAGAACCGATAAAGGAACTTGAAAGAATGGTGAGGATCACTGGTTTCCACCCTAAAAAAGCACCAATCATTGCCAATAACTTAATATCTCCTCCACCCATCCCTTCCCTTTTGAATAGCCATTGATATAAAGTGGCTACTAAAAAGAGGCTTCCTCCCCCCAATAATATTCCTATCAGAGAATCGAAAAAGGTAATATGAGGAATGATCAAAGAAGCCACCAGCCCAACACCGATTCCCGGAACGCTGATCACATCCGGGATGATCTGGTGATACAGGTCGATCAATGTAACAACGATCAAACCTGCTAAAAAAGAGAAATAGAAAAGATAACTCCAGGAAGCTCCAAATTTTATGAACAAAAAGAAGGAACTGAGTGCTGCCATCGCTTCGACTAAAGGATATTGAATAGAAATGGGTCCATTACAATTGCGACATCTTCCTTTTAATAAAAGGTAACTTACCAAAGGGATATTATCATAAAATCGAATAGGTTTTTCACAGTGAGGGCAATGAGAGCCTGGAGTGATGACTGACTCTCCCTTGGGCACCCGATAGATGCAAACATTTAAAAAACTACCCACGATGGCGCCAAATATAATGGAAACAATGTGCCACATAGTAACCTATTTACGATGAACAATGGACAATAAACAATGAACCTTACAGCCGAATCCCTTGTTTACGAACCTTCCTCCCAAATGCAATCAACTGCGCCCCCAGTTCCTCAGCTTCTCTCAAATATCCTTCAAACTCCGTCTCTGTAATATGACCATCGTCCAAAACCAAATCTAAACAACACACCACCTCTTCCAAAGATGTCTCTGAAGTGTTCAAATATTTGCTAAATTCAATATCCGATAATTTATCAAAATATTCCAGAATACCCCCCAGCTCTGCTGGGGGGATGAATGGCCTACCCTCTCCCCTGGGGGGAGAGGGTTAGGGTGAGGGGGAAATGATCTAATCATCACCCCCACCTTAATCCTCCCCCATCAAGGGGGAGGAAAGTTTTTTAGAGAATTAGATGCCCCGCAGCTCTGCTGCGGGGTACTTCACTCGACCCTTCTGCTATATTCAAACAAATCGAATCTGCAGCACGTGACATCTGGTCCCTTAAATGGTAGCGTTCGCTCTCCGGTAAATCTTTTGCCACCTGTCTCATTTTCTTCCGGAACGACTTGGCCGCCACGTACACTGGCCACCGTCTGAACCGAAAAAGCGACCTGTTCTCTCTTTTGTCCATCATTCGTTGTTCACCGTTCATTGTTGGTTGCATATTGTTCAAAGCTCACTGTCCATTGTTCACTGTTCATCGTCCATAGTTCATTGTTCATTCGTGGCACTCCAAATCTTGAATCACCCATCTCAAATCATCCACTTTCAGCTTGGCTTTGGGTGCCGCTTCGATTCCTTTACGATAATAATATTCCCCCTTTTCTATATCTCTCATCCTGCTGATATAGATATTTCCCAGTTCTTCGTATGGGTTGATAATGTCAGGAGCTAATTCGGTAGCCTTTATCAATTCTGAAATAGCAGCCTCATAGTGTCCCATCTCCTTATAAAGCATTCCTAATCGATAATATAATTGGGCTTCCCGAGGATTTTTTGAGATTAAATACTTCAGGATCTCCTCCGATTTCTTATATTCTTTTTGTCTCTGATAAAAAACGGCGAGGTTGATCTTGATTGTATCACTCTCAGGTTTCAGCGAGATGGCTGTCAACAACTCCTTTAAGGCTCCTTCAGGTTTATCTAATCTTCCATAAACAATGCCAAGATTATTTCGAGATTCATAATCGATAGGGAGGATTTGGACCGCCTTCTCAAGATATTCCACCGCTTTCTCGTCCATTGCTAAATCCATATAAACGACACCCATGAGGGCATTGGCTGTATTACTCTCGGGATACTTTTCCACTGCATCAGACCATAAGGTATAACTATTTTCCCATATCTTGTTTTGTTGGATGGTCATGAAGGAGTAACCTCCCAATAGAAACAGAAAGAGTGTAATTGAAAGCAACTTGAAAAATCCTTCAGAAAATCTCTTGTTAATGAATGTATAGAATTTATCAAAACCAATTCCTAAGAGAAAGCAATATGAAAAGGAGGCAATAAAAACATACCGATCAGCGAGAAGTGTGCTGATGGGTATGATATTAAGATAGGGAAGCAAAGTTATAAAGAAGAAAAGAAAAGAAAAAAAAATGACTTTTGTCTTCTTCAGGAACCAGAGGCTTAACCCAAAAAGGAGGAAAGTGATGCCGATGATGAGAACAGTTTGAAGACAAAGGACCGGGTAGGGAACGCGGATAGTGTAAGCAGCTGAATAATTAATGGTAAAGACCAACAGCTTAATATTATAAAGGAAAACGTAGAAACTAACGAGGAGATTGTTGAAAAAAGTACCCCCATGGTAGGCTTTTATACCACCGGCATCCAACATCACTTTGATTAATATAAAAGTAAAGATTAAGGAAATAATTATCGAAAGGGCAAAGAACAGCCAGTGCCTCTTCACAAAATTAATCCATCTATTTTGTCTCAGAGCCATCTCGTAAATGAGCAGAACTGCAGGGAATACTACTGCAGAAGGTTTTGAAAGGGTAGCGAGGATAACGCAAAGGAGGACCATACCGAGGAAAATGATCTTCTTTCGGCCCTCCCCTTCTTTCCCTTTAAGATAAAGATAGAAAGCAAGAAAGAAGAAAAAACCTTGGAGAACTTCTTTCCTGGCTGCAAGCCAGGTCACTGCTTCTACATGCACAGGATGGGCCGCAAATAGAAGAGCACCGAATACTCCAACACGGAAATGTGAGTCTGGCTGTTTTTCTTCTCTCAAACTATCAGATAAAAGCCTAAGCGTAAAAAAAACCGTCATACAGGTGAGTATGTAAAAAAGAATATTCGTTATGCGATAACCCATCGGGTTAAATTTCCAAAGGCTATAATCGGTGGCATAACTTAAGACCCGGATGGGTTGAAAAGTTGAGGATTTCTTGGGCGTGAATATCTCCTGAATATTTTTCCAATTTAAACTCTGAATTCTTTTGTTTCTGAGAATTAAGCCGGGGTCATCCCAGTTTACAAAATCATTCTTGAGGGAGTTAAAGTAAATGACGAAAACTAAGAGAACAACGATGAGAGGGATAACCCAGCCTCTTCGTTCAGCGAAGCCTCTTTGGATTGAGTTTGGAAATTGTAAATGCTTGCTCATGGCTGCAGATTTGATCTCCTATCGATACGGATCTAAACTAAATTCCCTCTTTCTCCGACTGACAATGAGATAAAAGCCGATGGATGTAAAAAAAACTGCCGTATAAGCAATGCTGGAGGCCACGGCGGCGCCCATAATTCCAAATCGCGGGATAAGAATCAAATCGAATATCACAGTAAGGATAAACGCCACGCCTGCGCTTAAAGAGTTATAATGGGGATAGCCCCGTCCAGCCATCTCGTTTGTCAACACCTTAGCACCCCCGAGTAGAATCACGCCTGGGAGAAGAATCAACATAGGAAGATAACCCTCAACAAAAGCTGAAGAATAAATAAGTTGAATGAGAGGTTTTCCTAGAATGACTAATCCTATCGCTCCCAGTGTCGTTATTCCTAAAGTAATACGAAAGATCCATGGAGTGAATGCACTTCTTACTTCTGGTTTGCTGGCCGCTGCCTTTGGAAAAATGACAAATCCAACGGCATTTGGGAAATACCACAAAAGCTCTCCAAGTCCAACTGAAACGCTGTAGATTCCGGCACTTGCGGATCCCACAAAAAAGTTAACAAAAAACATGTCCAGTCTATAATTGAAGAATTGAAGTATATTGCCGATTTGTCCCTTTAGACCAAAAGACAGTACGGAACGCATAGCTGAAGGATCCCGACACGGCTTGAAGACACCCCCTTCTCCTCGCAGAAGGATGATTAGAATAATGAGGCTCCCAAATCCTGCTCCCAGAGAGGATAATAAAGGGCCCACGAGACCCATTCCGAATCCTATGACCAAAAGGATCGTCAAAATCAATGTCAGCATGCACTGGACAAGATTGATGATGTTGACCGTGATGATACGCTGGAGTCCCTGTAAGATTGCGCTTAGATGGCCACTGAGCAGCCCTGAGGGAAGGCCTAACATGGCAAGCATGATCAACCATTGGTTGATCCCCGGAACCAACACGGATAACCATCCCGTCGTAAAAAGAATGGCAATAATAATCATTCCTAAGAGGGTTGAAAGAATGGCAAACATAACGGAGTTTTCGGTAAGAATCGGAATATTCAGACGACGAGAACCGGCGAAATAGACATTGGCCACACCAATCCCCCCACTAAGGAAAAGGCCGAGCATCCCGGGTACCAACAGCGCTAAGGCTATTATTCCTTTGCCTTCGGGTCCTAGCCAGCGGGCAATGATCGCAGCCGTTGCAATATGAGAGAGTAATTGGAGGATTTGAACGAGAAATGTAACGGTGACGTTCTGGGCAAAGATAGCCTCAGTCCCTTCTCCTCGAACGAAGGATAGGGTCTTTTTCAAATCATGAAATGACATAGGAGTTAACTCGCGCCACGATAATAATCCCGTCTCCCCAAAAGGGATTTATTTTCAACAACACCGCTGAGACAAATAACCTCGGCAATGAGGCTATCCAAGTGACAGTTTGTTTAAGAGATGGAGAAAAAAAGGAAGTCTTCTCAACCGTTAACCCATTCTCTTCTTGAACCTTTTTTCGGGCACGCCTTCTCGACATGGCCTGGGAAATATGGACTGGGTTAAAGGAGTAAACGTATACCTCTTCAATATGAAATCCATTTTTCTGAAGAAAATGAGTTACCGTATAATAAGAAAACCAATAGTGATGATCTGGATGCACGTATTCAACGCGATGAAAAAGCCACATTAACGTATCGATACGAAATGCATTTGGAACCGTTACGATCAATTCTGTCTTCCCAGGTGCCATAAAGGCTTTTACCGCTTTTAAAAACAAACCAGGATTTTGAAGATGCTCCATCACTTCGCTCGCAACAATGGTATCGAAAAGTCTATTCCGTATCGGCTCCACGTCTCCCAGGGCGCAAATGTCCCCCACCAAAAGGTTCTCGAAGCCTTGACCGCGCAGGTATTCAATTCCCTTTTCATCGATATCGACGCCCCACAGTTCTTTCGAAACCGTTGCCAATTTCTGGTGCATGAGTTCCACACGTTCAAACCGCTCAGAAAGGTACCCCTCATCGACACATCCAAGATGCAAAACCCGCTTGCCTCTGCACTTGGTAAGGATTAGATCTTGCCTTCCATAAACGATCGGGACCTTTGGAAGCTTAATGTATGGGTTCATCGACGGGTCCAGCGTTCATACACAGAATGAATCAATCTGCCAACCCTTTCGGGACGATATGGATCTGCCTCTTTCACGATGACGGATCGATCAAGACGCCCCTGCGATTCCATCATCTTGCCCAGTGCTTCACTGAGTTGGTTCGTATCCCCCGGGGGGACCAGTATGCCCACCCCTTGATGAATTATTTCGGGTATCCCTCCTACGTAGGTTGACACAATGGGTAATCCACTGGCCATCGCTTCAAGGAGAACACAGGGGGAATTCTCCCAAAGGCTTGGGAGAACAAAAAAGTCTGCCTGGCGCATGAACTGTGCCACTTCTGGTTTGGACCTAAGTCCATGGAAAGTGACCTTCCCGGCAAGCCCTAGCGTATCTGCCAAGTGCTTATATTCAGCCCCCTGGGGTCCATCCCCTACGATATCAAGCTGCCAATCATCTCTTTTCTGCCTTAATTGAGCAAGTGCTTGCAAAAGATAAGGGATCCCTTTGACAGGATCCAAGGCTCCTACGAACAAGACTCTTTTGGGACCGTTCCCTTTTCGAGAATGGGACGGGAAATAAAAAAGGTCGACGTCAACCACATTGGGTATGACTTGAAATCGATTCCGGATCCCGTAGGACTCAATCCCTTTTTGGAGTGCCGAACTTACGGGGAGGATTATTTTTGCCGGACGAAATGCAATCTTTGCCATCCTTTTCTCAATCCATGTTAGGGTTCTCCGGGGAAAGCCACTCCAATGTTCAGATATGACAACAGGGATTCCGTATAACCTACCGACGATGACGGCCGGAACTCCAGCGGAATAGATGTGGGCATGAATCACTTCGGGTTTAAATTCGTGTTTTATTAATTTTTGGGAAACCCTTAAGACACTTAATAAGTAAATCAAATAGTTAATGGGGCGAAAAGGTGATGGGAAATAAGCGATTCGTATGGTACGAAGGCCTTCTTCTAATGTGTCTGAAAATTCATAAAACCCCTTCATACGAGTTTTGGCTCTCTCACCGTATATCACGATGACCTCGTCCCCGATTGCAGAAACGGCTTTGGCATGTTCCCTGACAAAAACTCCTTTGACAGGATTTTCCTCTGTAGGATACCACGCTGTTATGAAGAGAATCTTCAAAACAATACCCTCAACATCTTGAGTACTTTCGAACTAATACAAACACATTTGAAACTTTGATACACGGGCCTCCCTCACCCCATCCCTCTCCCCAGCGGGGAGAGGGATGGGGTGAGGGGCGATTGATGGAGTGTAATGCCATTCAATGCACTTGTATTAATTCTGATTTAAACGATTCTGTATTAATCTGTTCAGACATACAGCTAATTGTTTTGTTTGATTTCTACGATTGTAAATAGCCGTAAAGGATTCATCAGGTTTATAACGTTCTGACGAAAAGTTCCGATAACAATTTTCGATAGCCAACACGACCTGATGGATGGAAGGATTTGTAAGAATATAAGAATGTTTTGAAAACTTCTCTATGAACCTTTTGATTTCTCCCTCCTTGATCATAGCCAACACGGGCTTCCCTGCGGCGAGATACTCGAATACCTTTGACGTCATGATCCCTTCCGTTTCAACGATCAGTAAAAGAAGATGGGATTTCTTTAAAAAAACGATCGCCTCTTCATGCGGGAGTCTTCCTATATTTCTTACGATTTCAGAAAGGCCAAGCACTTGAACTTTTCTATCGAGAAACTCGAATGGTTCCCCAATCAATAACACCTGGAAAGATGATTCATGGATCATCCCTTCGTCCTTCATCTTTTTGAGACATTTAAGAAACATCAAGGGATAAGACGGATTTAAATCCAGATGAATATTTCCTAAATGTAATATGGTAAACTTTTCGGACAATCCATGCTCAAAGCCGGAAAAATCGCTTGCATCAAACCCGTTAAAGATGGTGTCCACCTTTCCCTTTAAAAATGGAAAGATGTTTTCGTATTTTTCCTCCATGGTTTTTTGAATAGTGATTAGTCGATCGGCCGATTTAAGGAGCATCTTTTCCAGAGGTTTTTGAAGACTATTCAAAATCCGATTAAATTTTGGAATCTTTGGTACATACGGGCTGAGTGTCCAATAATCCCTATAATCTAAAACTAATTTCAAATTGAACAGCTTTTTCAAGAGTAATCCCACAACTGCAGATGAAAATGGTCCGCACGAAAACAATAAGACTTTCACTTTTTCATTTCTGATTATTTTCAAACATGTCAAAAAAAGTCCAGGAAGCCATGTGAGGGCTTCTAAGTGAAAGGGCCAATTCACCGGAAGTGTTCTCAAAAGGAGGCAACGGCCATTAAAGATGTAGTTATCCTTCCTTCTTTTTGTAATGATAATAGGTTCAAAACCAAATCCCGGTAGATACTTAGCAAACTTTTGAGTCCTAATCCCTCCGGTTTCATATTTTGACGAAAAGAAATAACTGACCAAAATGATCTTTTCAGAGGTATTTCTCAGCATACTGTCTGTGAATTCCTTTCCATTCTCGAGCTTTTCTTCCGAATGAATTCCCACGGCACTTCCTTGAGAATTCCCGAGTTAACAATTTTTTTCATCAGTCTTAATCTTTCAACAACGATAGAAACTTTGTGATGAAATATTGACTAAAATCGATGTATTCTCATCGCACCGCACTAGGCCAAGTGTTGACGATAAATTGAACAGAGCGATTCTATCCTTTTTTCCCATGTGTGGTCGTACATCATTTCTTTTGCATTTTCCCCTATTTCCTTCCTTAGCCTGCCGTCTTTGGCTAAGGCAAGAACCTTTTCTTTCAGTTCTCTCTCGTTTTGGTATAGCAAAGCGTTGGCATGATCAATCAATAACTCCTTGATGCCCTCTGTTGATTCTGCAACAACCGGTTTTCCCATAGCCATGTACTCAAAGATCTTCATCGGAAATCCATTGACTGACCGAACATCGGAGTAAGCGATGTCAGCTATTTTAATATAGTAGAATATTTTTTCATGAGGCAAATGACCTTGGAAGATCACTTTGTCGCTTAATCCCAAAGACTCCACCATATCAATATAACGATCTGTTTGTGGACCTGATCCCAATACCTGTAATTCGAGATTGGGAAATTCCGCCAAAAGCCCTGGCATTATATTAAAAAGAGTATCGAGGCGACAGTCGCTAATTTGTCCGACAAAAATGACAACAATTTTGGGAGTGCTTGGTTGATCTTTTGGGGGAACGGATGCATGTTTCAATACTTCTTCATGTACCGCATCCCGAATAACATAAACTGGCCGTGTGATACGGTTCATAAGGATCTGCTTATGTTTTTCATTTATCGTCGTAACGAAATCGATTCGTGATAGAAGGAAATCTTCCACAGATGAAAGTATCTTCTTGGCTGTATCGACCCAAAAGGTCTTTCGCTTCCCGTGAAATCTTTCTTCCGAGAGGATTCCCATCAAGTCGAATTGAATGAATCCATACCCTAATAACCATCTAAAAATGAGGACACTCGGAATAGAAAGGACAGAATTCACGAAAATAATATCAAAACTTCCAGCCCGTTTCGCTCGAAACATCAAAGGTAGAAGAAAAGCACAAAAACAAATGAGCTGAATTAATTTTATTTTCGATAACACGGGAATCTTGTAGACTTTTGAACTTTTATAATAGCCTTCCTCATATCTGGCTTTGTCGTTTAGGGTTATAAAAGCCACATCAATGGACTGCTTGGCAAGGGTCTCCCCCAGGCACTTGAATCGAACCAAATCTGCCGTTGGTTTGTTCCTTTCAATTTGATCATGTGTGATCATGCATATTCTCATAGTAAAATTTCCAACCCACTTTTAAGGGCTATAACGTTTTACATAGATTCCTTTTTTACTCTATCCATATCCCTTAAACAGATATCGTGGATCCAAACACTGTCACCCGGCAACAGCTTCCGAAGCTTCTCTTTTTTTTCTCCGATCTCTTCCAAAGACGTGATGAGTACACAATCAGGTTTGAGCTCCTGAATTCGACTCACCGGTTCAATTTCATAACCAAGAATAATCTGGGGTTTTATTTTTTCATCATCCTCAACAATCCCAACTAACTTCAGATTTATCCCTTGTAGAGAAATGTAGGCGACCTCCATCTCATCACTCACCCCATAGAAAACAATCCGCTCCATCCCATCCTTCTTCATTTCTACGAATCTTTGACTGATAATTTTTTTTAATTCTGTGTAATGTTGAACTGTGTATGAAATCAGGTGAAAAGTAAGTTTTGCTTTTTCAGCAAAACCTTTTGGGGTTAAGTAATATCCAATTTTCCGATGACTTAAGCCTCTGATCCGAATGAATCCCTTCCGAGCCATCCTCTTTAGGCAGGCATTGGTTACCCCTAAGGCGATGCCGAATTTGTGACTCAGCTCACGTTGCGAAATAATAGGATTTCTTTCTAACTCCTCAAGTAATCTGAGGTCTCTTATTTTTTCTGAGGGTTTAAAAATATTAAAATTTTGAGTAGACATCCGATATTGTTGGAAACTTTTTTAAATTAAAGGACAATTTTGTTAAACCGTTCATCATTTGAACACAAAAATGAAAAAAAATAAAAATTGTTTAAGTAATTGAAATAAAATATTAATTTAAAATAATTTAGCCCATAGAATAATGAAAATTATCTTTATCAAATTATATTCAGCAATTTCTATGCCATTTTCAATTTTTAGAACTTAGAAGCCCTGTATAAATCTCCTTCACTTTCTCGATTGTAATTGGCCATAAGGCCTTTTTTTTAGCGATATAAAAATTTTTAAGACGGCCCCTTTCTAACAATTCTTGATCCCTAATTGCTTCAACAATTCTCTTTGCCAAAAATTTCTCTTCATCTGTTGGAATTAAAAATCCATTTTCACCATCTGTGACCCATTCTCTATTCGACGGGATGTCAGTCACTACTGGGAAAGCGCCCGATGCCATCGCTTCAAGCAAAGAAATCGATGTTCCATCGTATAAAGAAGTGGAGACATAAATATCTGCTTGTGTTAAAAGACCTGGCATCGCATCATGGGAAATCCGACCCAAAAATTGGATAGTTGATCCCAAATTCAAATCCTTTGCTTCCCTCTCTAAATATTTTCTCTCAGGCCCATCTCCGGCAATGAGAAATCTGGCCTTTGGCTCTTCTTTGAGTACCATCGGAATTGCTCGAATCAATAGAGAAACATTATAGATGCCTAAAAGATTTCGATTGCTAAGAATCGTTAATGGCGAACCGTCCAATTTCTTTTGCCGATTTCTCCCTTCCTCGTAAAATGCTTCATCCACACCCATTGGAAATGTTGATATTTTTTCTCTATCGATCCCCAGTTGTTCAATCTCTATTTTCATAACCTTTGAAACACAGTTGATGTGCCTTGCTCTTTTACATACAAAAAGAAAAATTTGTTTAAGAAGAGAAGATTTGTCCATAGCCAGTCTGAAGTCAGAACCATGGACTGTTACAACAAGAGGTATCCTAAGAAAGGCTCCGGCCAAAACGCCAATCAACCCTGTGGGAATCGCCCAGTGGACATGGATCAATTGACATCTGTTTCTTAATAAAGCATAGATCGTAAGGAAGAACCCTGTGAAGTAATAAAGAATCATCCGCAGGTATGGAATGTTGTTATATTCAATCAGAAGTTTATTTCCTGAAAAAAAAGGAAACCGGTAGACCTTTATCCCATCCTGTTCCTCAGAATAATGACTGTCTTTATAAATTTTTGGAGTCACCACAGAGATCTGATATCCTTCTTTATGTAATAACAAAGCCATTTTTTTTATGAAAATACCACGATAGGAAGAAGCAAAATCAGGATAAGCATTAGTTAGGAATAAAATCCTCATAAGGAAACCAGGAATACAGGAGAATTCAAAATGCTTTTTTCATGCCTTCCTGCATTCCTAATAATAAGGAAACCAGGAAGCCATGAAATTACTTGTGGATCACTCTCTTAACCTCGATCACTGTTTTGGAGAAATTTATAATCAAACCATGTTCCTTTCCTAATGCTTTAAGATAAGACTTTA
>Ga0315282_10004716_pt1 | contig 23649 bp, 22 predicted proteins | sample YL17G07_20_MG_FD_203693 | JGI IMG/M metagenome (GOLD analysis project Ga0315282, IMG submission 203693) | Sediment microbial communities from Yellowstone Lake, YNP, Wyoming, USA - YL17G07_20 | ecosystem: Environmental > Aquatic > Freshwater > Lake > Sediment | place: USA: Wyoming | collected... | reverse complement strand
TTGTTGACGGAACAATTGAGGATCTATTTTCTTGGGGCGCAACCTTCCCGGCATCGAACATTTGAGATTCACGACGGATCTATCATTCGCATATGGCCCAATGGTAAGACAGATACTACTCTTGTAGTGCAATCCGCAGAACATATATTGACCTCAGATAATGTCGATATTGCTACCACAGATAGTGAGGGCGTAGTCCATGATTCACGCCGGAATCGAATCAACGCAACGAAGAATCTCGCACAGCTTTCGGTCCGGCATGCCGCCACCGACCAAACAGTGCGCAGGATGCTGGATAGCTTTGACGATGCGACTAGATATCCTGGAAACGAACTTGTATATCTGTATGAAATTTGGGATGCATTGAAGACTAAGTTTCGAGGTGAGAGCAAAGCTCGGAACGCGATCGGGATTTCAAGACCTGGCCGCTTAAGGCTTACGAAATTGGCGGATACTGAACCTTTGAATCAAGGACGCCATCGGGGGCAGTTCGCCGGCAGCTTGCGCGATGCTACCACAGAAGAACTCAATGAGGCTTGGGCGATTGCTCGGGATATGTTCGAGCGGTATCTGAAGTACCTTGAAGGGCAACGGCAGCCAAAATAAGAGCTGTATTCTAATAACAAGATTGGCACGGCCGTTTAATGAGTTTTTTGCTTAGCGTCGGTCTAGAACATTGTATGCCCTATTCTTTTGGTCAAAAACTTAATATATAAATATATAAATAGTTTAGGCATTGGCATATATATGCGGGATCTATTTTCTAGTTATTCCAAATCAGCGATTGACTCCCCATTTATTAGGCATTATTTCTTCACCATTTGACCTAGGAACGACGATCTCGATCCGTACCATACAAACGCCCTCGGCAAATACCAGGGCCCCAACCATTCTCTCGCGCTTCTGGACGACGACCAAGGGCAAGTCAGAGAGGCGAAGGGAGATATAAAGCGAAAAATATTTGCTAACGATTTGCGTTATTGGAAAGTCATAGAGCATCTGCAAGAGTACGGGCTCGCTTTAGCCGGGCCATCATTGCGAGCCTTGGCGACTGAATATTTGCCTTAGGAGAGAAACCGATTGGACCTATACGTTTTGCCTTGTCTCTTAGCAGAACTATATACTTGCCGGTATCGCGCCAAGGTTTAATTGAACGGATTCGGCCATAGTGAGTGATCTGGCACGTCGGAGAAGTCACATAAAGCGCGATGAACTTAAGACGCGGAATTACTTGTTTCGAAATACGAATTGCGTACCACCTGCCCCGTCCTATGAACTCTTTCTCAAAACCTTCTTGATGTGCTGGGCAAACAATAGTGTCATATTCTCCGCGCCTTCGTCGTACAGCTCGATTTGTGGAAACTCTTGGAGGTTCTCTAAGCGTAATATCCGCTAGCTCTCGCTTTTGCTCTTCAGTTATTCTCTGGCGAAAAACTCGCAAAAGATCTCTGGAACCTAAAAACTTCCCAGTCAATCTGTTCCCCATAGGAGATGCGATTCTTAGGACTAAAGATTCCAATTCTTTAAGGTGCTCATCGCCTTGAGTCAAATAGACATTGAAGCGATCCCAAGCGTCAGCGTGTCGATCGCGCAGATGTCCGTGTAATCTTGAGCGAAGGTTTTTTGCTAGGCCTACGTAGTAAAGTAAATTGTCCTTGTAAAGTGCATAAACACCGCTTTTGCGTCGGGCAAATTCTGTGATAATGTCTGGGTAACGCTTGATTGCTGCTCGTGAGATACCCTCAAGATGCTCTACTACAAGTATTTTTTTTATGTGGCCTATTTTCTTCATTTTATTTCTCTCCCCAAAATCTCGACGGATTTTCTTCTTTCGAGTTAGAAAGCGTTTTTTAACTTTAATCCCTGGATTTATGCCCTTCATGAATAGAATCTTATATCCTCTTAAATATCGAAGTCAACGAAGGCGATAGTTATGATCCTCTCCCCCTCTGGACAGCTTAGAAGCTTTCTGAAAGTGATTTCGGCTATACGTTCTTTGACCATTTCATCATTTTTGATGCCTAAAAGATATATTTTCCGTGAGCCACAAAAAAGCGTCTTTACCATTTGACCAAAGAGCAACTTTCTCAAGCTAGTCCATGCTGCTTTTTCCACCGCCCCCCTGGTAATCTGTCCTGGCAAGGGATCGTTTTTCGAATACTCCCCCCTGGCCAGTTTATGTATTATAGGGAGTAGTGTGTTTACTTATGAAGGAAGGAATCCATATGCTCTCGGCAATCGGAGTCACGGAGTCCCTATCCCCCCTTTGCTAGTTTTAAAGCGTTGTTATTTTAATGCTAATAAATATACTTATACAAATTAGTATATAAAATAACATAGATTATGCTCATTGTGCACAAGCAATTTGACAAATTGAATAATATGGAGTATTTTATTTTTAGGAGAAAAAACCCATGAGAGCTATCGGATATATTCGAGTAAGTACCCAGGGACAAGTCGAAGACGGGGTCAGCATGGACGCCCAGGAAGCGAAGATTCATGCATGGGCAGAATTAAACAGCGCTTCCGAAGTTCGCATCTTTCGGGACGAAGGGATATCCGGGAAGCGGACGGAAAACCGCCCTGGTCTTCAAGCCGCGCTGGAATCGGCCGGTAAGGGGGATGCGCTTATCGTTTACTCCCTGACTCGGCTATCGCGCAGCACAAAGGACACCTTGACCCTTGCCGAAGTCCTTCAAAAAAAGGACGCCGATCTTGTGTCTCTGTCGGAAAAGATCGACACAACCAGCGCAGCCGGAAAAATGGTCTTTCGTATGTTGGCCGTCCTTTCCGAGTTTGAGCGCGACCAGATATCAGACCGTACCCGAGCAGCTCTTCAATACAAACGGGGGAATGGTGAAAAGACCGGCGGGGACGTTCCCTTCGGATACTGGGTCCGGGCTGGCCGGCTGTACCGGAACACGAAAGAACAAGAGGCCGTAGCCTTGATCGTAGCGCACCACAGCAAGGGGGAATCCCTGAGGGATATCTGCCGCGCCCTGGAAGTTGCGGGATATCGGCGGAAGGGCGGGACTTCGTCCTGGCATCCTCAAGCCGTCCTTCGCATTATCGAGAGAGAGGAGAGACCGCATATCGTCACGCTTCGGTCGATGCGTGACAAAGTAGGAGAGAAAGAATCATGATTAAACTTGGAAACACCTTAATCTTCGACATTAAGGAGATCGCCCAAAAATTTGATCTTTCGGAGATGACGGTCCGACGTTATATCCGAGATGGCAGGATCCGGAGCCAGAAACTAGGAAATCACTGGTATATCACTGAGGCCGCCATCGCAGATTTTTTTCTTCAACCACAAAAGTCTAGAAAAGCAAATAATATAAAGCTAGATTAACAGATCATCCGCCTGTTTTTTTTTCTCTATTCGTACGCGAATAAATCAGACCCCGCTAATCAAGGGCTTGCATTTAAGTCAATTATAACTTCTGTAGAGCCTTAATGACCGTAACCTTGCTGAATCCCGCTTCTTTGACTAGGTCCCTGATCTTCACGTCTCTTTTCTCTCGTTTCAATCTGTAGGATTCTATCCCGATTAGGCGCTCCGCTATACTTAGATCATGTCTTCTCAAGATGTGAAGCGGGACTTGCTCTATGTTTTTTAGGGGTTTTTTAAACTCCCAGGTCCTTGCTAGCCTTCCCGTAGTTTCGTAATTATAGTAGCGCCTTTTTGGTCCCCGGCGATTTATGTTTAGTTGAAACCCCAAGAAATCTTTAGACCATGCCTCGAGATAATAGTCGAGATCTTCGTCGGATACGATGCACCTATAGACATTTTGATATGTGGACCTAAGAAGTTTCTCGAAGTTCTTGATTTTTTTTAATAGACTACCATGAAACGCTTTTCTTTTCTCGGGCATATATGTCTGCATGACAATAAATTTCTTGCCCTCCAACTTTTTCAACGCCGCAATCAAAGTTGTTCTTTTTAGCCCGAACGTTTTGCGGAACTCTTTCTCTTTAAGAAAACCGCTCGGATTGTCCACCGGATATTCAATCTGTAGATAATCGTTCTCAAAAACTTGTTTCTTTTCATACGTATGTTCCACGTGGGGATAAAAGGCCAAATTTAGAACTATTAAACGTTCTAGTCTTCTCGCGGTCTCATCCCACCATGTTTCAACGCGAACTACTTCTCCCGTATACGTCACGTACTTTCTCTTGCCCAAGTATCTGAGATTAAACCTTCTCGCCATATCATAAAACCACTTTCTCCACGAAAGATTTAGCCATGCCCACAGACAGATATAAACAAGCCTTTCAGACTTCCCTTTTATGCTTCGATAGTCAGAAGGAACTAATATTTCAATCATTCATATTCTCTTTATTTATCGCATATTTCAGTCATTCAAGGTAAAGTTTTTGAACAATGCTTATTTTAGACCTAATTATAGTTGATGATGATGGTGAGCGTCAAGCTCCTGCGAGGAAAAAATGCGAAACTCGATGAAACGGTTGAGAGTCCGACAAGGATTCACCCAAGCTCAAATCTCTATTCGGACGGGCCTGCATCCCTCTACTGTTTGCCGGCTCGAGCGCGGGGTAATCAAGGGCAATCGGTCTCAGTGGAGAAAAATCTCCCGTGTGTTGGTGGTGAAGTTGGCGGAACTCTTTCCTCCTGAGGAAAAAATCTGAAGCACCGGTCACAATGAGAGACAAAACAAGGCGGCGGGGCTGCGGGGCGGGTTTTGAGGCCCCTCATTTCTCCTTCGTGGTCCTTGCCGCTTTCCAAATGAGGGGCCCGGATGACAGAAAAAGATGATTATCTCGAATTATTGCCAGAGCGATTTTTTAAAATACCGAAGGCCTTTGGAATATCGGGAATATTAAAGGTGATGAAACCTTCCGATGTAAAAGTATATCTCGTGTTGGCTTCGTTCGCACATTATAAAACCGGGACGTGCTTTCCGAATATCAAAACGATCGAAGAACTCAGCGGCGTAAATAAAAATCAAATTAGTCCGGCTACAAGGCGGCTTGTAGAACTTGGCTTAATTAAAAAAAAGCGAAGTCCAAAAAGCTTCAAATTCAAGAATGTTTATCAGGTCTTGAGAATGCCTGAAATAAACGAAAACATTCATACCGCAAACACGGACAAAAGAAGGCCGAAAAACCGCCGAAAAGACGGCCGATGGGGGGTTAATACCGCAAACACGGAATTAGACATTCATACCGTAAACACGGAATCAATCTTTCATACCGCAAACACGGACAAGAAAGAGATTGAAAGAGATTTAAAGAGAGTTAGTTTTAAGAAGGGGGAAATTATTCATATAAGCCAGAAGACAAAAGAAGAAGTCGAAAAAGTCAAAGGCAAAGACTATGTCCAAAGATGCCTTGACTCAGGCCTATATGTCATCGATGACGAACCGGCGAAAGAGTAGATCATGATTAAGAGCCAAAAAATGAGCAATGGAAGCAGCCATGCCAGTGTCTCTCTATTATTAGCTGTCACTTTTTTCATATTTGTCATAAGTGACATAAGTGCCAGAAATATATATAGGAGAAAAAACTGGGGAAATTGGCATTCTGTTAAAAAGGAGAAATTACATGACTCAAAATGATGAAATGGAAAAACCTTTCCGCTATGAATTTCAAAAGAATTCAAGGGAAAAAGTCGTAATTTCATTTTCAGAGTATAAAGGCTACAAGGTTTTAGATATTCGGGTTTATTTTTTAGACCTTGCAGATAGGGCCGCATGGAAACGGGGGAGAAAAGGAATAACTATATCCATAGATCACGTTGAAGAACTTTTAGAAGGATTGAGCAAGGCACATGCATATTTAAAGAACCCCCAACAGGAATTGAACAATGAGTCCAGCTTGGAAGAAATCGATGAAATTCTTGATGACTTACCTGGAGATCTGCCTCTTGAAGAAGGGTAATATCCGTATTAAATGAACCATCTTCTCACCGTCCGAACCCTCGCCCCTTATTTGGGATATAGCCAATCCCATATTTTTCGTCTGGTCGAAAATAGGGATGTCCCATTTATCAGGTTGCGAGGGCGGAGCCTGAGATTTAACAAGGACGATATCGACCAATGGCTTAAAGAAAGATCGCAGAAACCACTCCCACGAATCGACATCCCCATTTTTTCACCTTCATTGACATCCACTCTTTCGCATGATAGAAAGGTCAGCGAAGGAGGGATAAGCGAGATGGCGAAAGCCAAATTAAAATCTCGCCTGAAATTAAGTTACGGTGCGATTTATATCCGGAGAACGAAAGGCGGGAAGTTCCGATGGTATCTGGACTATCGGGACTCCACGGGCAAGCGTATCCAAAAGGTGGCCCCTCTAGCTGTGACGCAACAAGAGGCTACCTGGTCTCTACAGGAAGCCGTAAGAAAAGAGTTTGATGCCGAATACAGAATTAAGAGACAACGAGAAAAGACGAACTTCAAGGAACTGTCGGTCATGTATCTTGAGAACTACGCCAAACCCAATAAAAAAAGCTGGAAGGATGACCAGTATAGAATCGAAGCCCACATGAACCCCTTCTTCAAGGATGACGAGATTGGCAGTATTTCCCCACTTCAAATTGAGAAGTATCGGGTCGAAAGATTGAAGGGCGGGGTAACAAAATCCACGATCAACAGAGAGCTCACGATTCTAAAGAAAATGTTCAACCTGGCAATTGATTGGAATCTGGCCGAACAAAACCCGGTTGCGAAGGTCAAACTCTTTTCCGAGAAAGACACCAAGAAAGAGCGCATCTTGAAGGACGAAGAGGAAGCCCAACTTCTCCCCAGCTGCCCCAAATACTTGAGGCCGATCATAATTGTAGCCCTTAATACTGGAATGCGTCGCGGAGAAATATTGAGACTCCGATGGAAACAAGTTGACCTTGAAAGAAGATTTATCACGGTAGAAAATACGAAAAGCGGAAAGAATAGAACGATCCCCGTTAACGATGTTCTCTATCAGGAGCTTGCCAGGATCAAAGCGCAAAGCGGGAAATCTGAACTTGTTTTCCCCAATCCCAAAACAGAAAGACCTTTTATCGAACTCAAGAAAAGCTTCAAGAAGGCTTGCCGGGCTGTTGGAATTCATGATCTGCGGTTCCACGACTTGAGACATACCTTTGCCACGCGATTGATTGAGGCCGGAGTGGATATCGTAACAGTTATGGAATTGATGGGACATTTCAGCGTAAGGATCACTCAACGGTATACGCACCCGGGCCAAAATCAGAAGCGGCGAGCGGTCGACCTTCTGGCCGCGAACATAGCAAAAAGAACCGAAAAACCGGAAAATCTGTTACACAGTTGTGACACGGAAAAACCCAGAGCCGTCGAAGTTCCCGCAACGAATTTAAATTCAGTCAATTAGGGAGATGGTGAAATGATGGCACCCCGGCCTGTCACGCCGGAGGTCGCGAGTTCGAGCCTCGTCGGCCCCGCCATACCTTCCCCGAAAACGCTTACCATATCTGGGGCCCCTCTTGGCTACAAGAGGGGAAGGGGAGATGAGATTGGGAATAGAAGTCCTAAAAGCGTTTTCGGAATTCTAAGGATATCACGCCGAAAACGCGTACGTTTTTTATGGCCCTCTTGTTGTAAGAAATTTTTTCCCCGCCGTTCATCTGATGTCAATTTTGCCCCTCTGAATAGCTTTCGGCACGAAAATTAACCATCATCGTTTTTCCGATTGACAAACCGTACGTTATGAATAATCATATATTTAACCAATAGTGAAAAACCTTATTTGAACGCAGATTAACGCAAATCCAACCCGGATAAACGCAGATTTATTCAGGAGATATCTGCGTGCAATTTGCGAGAATCTGTGTTAAATAGACTTTTTTAGCGAGAACTAATTAAATGGACATCGGAATCTTAGTAACCGGCGGACCGTGCGAATCGAAGTATTTTCCCATCGAAAAATTTCCCTGTCAAATCGGCCGGGGAAAGGAAAATGCTATCTGCCTGGATAAAGACCCCTATGTGTCATCGTGCCATTGCCAACTCGATTGGGACAGTAAAGATTATTGGCTGAAAGATTTAAACAGCATGCATGGGACCTATATCAACGGCAGCCGAATCGAGAAGCCTACCAAAATTTTTCTAAAGAAAAATACCGTCAGTATCGGCAAGACGCATCTATTGCTGGTTGCAAAGAACCAGGCCGCGGAAAGCGAAAACCAGGAAATCGCCCTGGAGAACATGATTTCTCGCGGATCTATCCTGATACCAGCCAGTATCTTTTTCCAGGTAAAAAAAAGCCAGGAATCACTCTTTGTCGTCGATATCTGCCAATCTTCGCGCCTGGCCGGCCAATACGGCGAAAACGCCCTGCTTAAAGCAATATACGTGCTGGGTAAAATCCTTAACCGGCACTGCCAGATCAATGAGGTTCAATTCCTTAAATGCACCGGCGACGGGTTCTTCGCCACTTTCCGGGAGACCAAAAAAGCTTTGCTTACTGCTTGCCACATTCTGCAGGATGTGAAGATGACCGTCGGAAAAAAAGAGATCCACCCTTTCCAGATCAGAATCGGCATCCATCATGGCCCGGTTTCTACCGATGAAACCGGAGACCGCCTGGGAGTAGCCTGCCATCTGGCTTTTCGGCTGCAAGAGGCCAAAATCGAAGACCGAGTTTACACCCCGGAAGGCGCCGATAAATTACCCGAAGAGGATCGTATCCTCTTGACCGACGAAGCGCTTCACTCTTTGAATGAGGATATTTCGCGGTGTTTTTCTTATGTGGGAGATTTTAAATTTAAGGGATTTGACCATCCGACAAGGGTAAATCTTCTTGCCCAGGACATAAAAATCATCTTAGGAATTTTAAAGTGATTTTCCTTCCGGATGGATGAGCAGATTAGTAAAATAGCTGGCGCTAGATATTTGGTTTCTTATTGATTCGAACCGTTCCCGCCGTTCATCTGACCACTATGGTCGCCGGGTCGCCTTCTCGAGCCTCATTATTGACCGCGACAATCAGGTAGGTATACTCCTGGCCCTTCGTCACCTTCCGGTGCTGGTAGGTGAACGAAGTATTATCGGCCGTTATTGTGGCGAGCTCTGTCTTCTGGCCTCCAACGACAAGGTAGATCTTATAGCCCGTGATGTTGACGTTATTGGCGTTCGTGCTCCAGGTGAGGACATTGATGTATTCCGCCTGGGAGAGAGACCGGTTCAAGACCTGCTGGCCCGCCGAGTTTGAAGCGGGATAGATAATCCTCTGGAAATTGGCCGTAGCGGTTTTGTCATCATCCATGATAACATTCACCGGATTCGAAGTTCCGGTGACGCTGCCGCTCCAGTTAAGAAATCGATAATTGGTATCCGGTAAAGCCGTCACCGAGACCACCGCGCCGCTGTCCAAAATATGATCTCCCGGCGTCGGGTTTGTAGTCCCGCCCGCTCCTGCGGCAATGGTCAGATGGTACTGCCGCATGAAATTGGCCGTGACGGCTTTATCGGCGTCCATGGTGACATTCACGGGATTCGAAGTCCCTGAGACGCTGCCGCTCCAGTTAAGAAATCGATAATTGGTATCCGGTAAAGCCGTCACCAGCACCACCGTGCCGCTGTCCACTAGTTGATCTCCCGGAGCCGGATTCGTAGTCCCGCCCGCTCCTGCGGCAATGGTCAGATGGTACTGCCGCAGGAAATTGGCCGTGACCGTTTTGTCAGTATCCATGGTGACATTCACGGGATTCGAAGTCCCTGAGACGCTGCCGCTCCAGCTTAAAAATCGATAATTGGTATTAGGCAAAGCTGTGACGGAGACGACCGTGCCGCTGTCCACAAGCTGATCTCCCGGAGCCGGATTCGTGGTCCCGCCCGTCCCCGCGGCAATGGTCAGATGGTACTGCCGCAGGAAATTGGCCGTGACGGCTTTATCGGCGTCCATGGTGACATTCACGGGATTCGAAGTCCCTGTGACGCTGCCGCTCCAGTTTAAAAATCGATAATTGGTATTAGGCAAAGCTGTGACGGAGACGACCGTGCCGCTATCCACAAGCTGATCTCCCGGAGCCGGATTCGTGGTCCCGCCCGTCCCCGCGGCAATGGTCAGATGGTACTGCCGCAGGAAATTCGCTTTGATGGCCTTGTTCCTATCCATAACGATCGCAATCGGATTATTGCTCCCCGACCCATCTCCGGTCCATTTGTCAAACCTGTAATTCGTGTTGGGAATGGCGGTCACTGAAACAGAACTCCCATTTGCATAAGTATAGGTGCCCGGCGCAGGAGTGGTCGTCCCTCCTCCTCCCGCTTCTATAGTTAATTGATACTGAAGCTGCGCTCCCGCTTGAGTTATGGTGACGTCTTTGGGACTTCCGGCTGCCCCTGGTGCCGTCACGCGGATCGTCCCTGTCCTTAAGGCCGTGTCCGTGTTCTGGGTGAAGGCCGCGGTGATCGTCCCGCTGTTCGTCCCGCTCGATCCCGATGAAATCGACAGCCAGCCTCCTCCTGAGGTGATCGCAGCCGACCAATTCATCGTCCCCGCCCCGGTGTTCGCGACATTAAATGTCGTTGTTCCAGGAGAGGAGGATACGTTCTGAGCGTCTGGCGTTACCGAAAGAATGGTGTTCACCGACGGGGAAGTGATCGAGACATCATCGATGTACCAAGCGTCGATTTCAAACAAATCGCCGGTTACGACGAACGCAACGAAGGTCGTGGAGCTGTTGAGGTTATGGGTGATCGTTGTGTTGACAGTCGCAGGGCCCACGTTGCCGGCGCCGCTGGAGAGAAACCAAGATTCGTTCGTCCAATTCGCACCGTCGACGCTGGTTTGAATTTTCAAAGTCGCCCCAGGGCCGAAGTCATCATAAAAATGTTTGTAACTCAAATTGAGCGAGGAATAGCCGAACGTCTGAAGGGGCGGCGTTATGAGCCTTGTCGTCCCCGGATAGACATCCTGCCATTCGCAACGCATCTCGTTTGGAGCGCCGCCGGCGTGGGCCGAGCTCGAAACGTTCCATCTCTGGGTGATTCCTGTCCCGATGTTCTGGGTGGACCAATTAGCCGGAAAGGATGATGGGAAGCTTTCAGAGAAAGGAACGGTATAAACGGTCGATCCCGTCGTGAACGTCAGATCGTTGCCGTATCCCGTTCCCACGGTGTTCGTCGCATACGCCCGGACATGATACGCGGTATTCGGCGACAACCCCGTGATGTTGCTCGTATAGGTTCCGAGGCCCGATCCGTCGATCGTCTTTGAGTTTGCCGTTGTCGGGTTCGGAGCCGTGCTCCAGCAGACCCCTCGGGCCGTCACCGGCGCGTTGCCGTCCGAGGCCACCGTGCCGCCGCTTGTCGCCGTGGTCGTTCCGATTGCCGAGACCGGCGTTGTCGAGACGATTGGGGGAACGACCACGGGAGGCCCGAGAGTGAACGAAATCGTCGCTCCGGCCGTGCTGACGTTGCTGATGTTCAGACCGCCGGTGCCTCCGTTCGATAAAAAACTCGATGGATTGGTCCCGTCGTTGATCGACGTCCGGCTCGTCTCGGCCGAGTAATGAGCGTTTTGCGGTTGGCCGTCCTGCGTTAAGGTCCCGTTGGGGCGGTAGATATAAACCTCATCGGGAGGGCCGTTGGCATTCCCGCTTGTTGAGGTGTTAATCCTGTAAACCAGCAATCCCGTGCCGGGAATGGAGTTTTCGAACGTCCCGATCTTGCGGCGGTATTCGACGACAAAAAATTCCGTCGTCGAGTTTGGCGAAGAAATTCTATAGCAGTTATTCGTGGACGAAGTCAGGGGATTCAGCGTGTAGATCCCCGCCATCCAAGCTTCCGGGGGAGCCGAGCCCGTTATGACCGGAAGGGAAGGGATCCATTGCATATATTTATACTTCATGTAGGCGCCCATGTGTTGGGGCGGGTTTTGGTCGTCCTCCATGATATCCCACATGTAAACCGGCTGAAGCCCGTCATACGAGTAATGGTACAAATCGGGCGCGTCCAGAGAATGGCACATTTCGTGGCAAAGCACGCCGACTCCTCTTGAATTGAGATAGTTGCAGAGTTGGAAATTGTAAGTGTCGACGCGCTTGCCGTTGATATACGCCGTCTGTGTATAGAGTGACCACATGTGAGGCCAGAGAAGGGAGGCCCAAGCCGTCGGGTCGCCGGAAACGATGAAACAGACATTATCGACATAGCCGTCGCCGTCCCCGTCGATATTCAAGCCAACCGGCACTTGCGAGCTCACGGCGTTGACCGCGTTTTTAAGCAGGATGTGTTCCCGCGTCGTTCGTTGACTCCCGCTATTTCCGCCGGTATAGCCGATGGGATTCGTCGTGGCGTTATAAGGCTGGTAATAACCCCGGGGATTGCCGTCCTGGTAGGAAATGACCGTTGTTCCGGGAGGAATCGGGTAGAATGTCGTGTTTACGAAAAAGACGTTGTAGGAAGCCTCCTTGAAATAATTGAACATCGAATTGGCCCCTGCCGCCGAGTCGTTGAACATGCTCGTGTACGTCGAGGTCGGGTTCGTGAATTCGGCTTCGTCCGAAAACCGGATAAATATGACGAGATTATTGAGCGCCCCTGTTTTCGGCGCGGGATGGAGTGTCTGAGTCAGACCGATTTGGAGAAGAGCTTGGATTTCCGCCTTGACTTTTTCCGGAGGGCGTTTGAGCCCTTTCTCCAAGCCCAGGCCGGCAGGATCGGCCAGACCGACGATGTAGAACGAGGGAACGAGATCCCCGTCATTGCCGCGGATGGCATAGACGTAATATCCCGTCTCCGGATCCTGGAGGATTGTGTAGTTATCCTTATCGTGGAGCCAGTTGTAATACTCGTTTCCGGAGGCATAAACGTGAATCTCCAGGCCGTTCGGCTGGCGGAGGACAAGAGGATAATTTCTGATATTGGCTGCCTGAGCTCCGATGGCCAGGGCAAAAAGAGAGAAAAATATTTTGATAAACGATCTCTTGATCATTGGCTGCCTATCTGTCACTCAAAAAATACTTCAAGATTCACCCAAAGTCAAAGCGCTTTCCCTGACCGTCTATCACTTTTCAAGATAGAGGGGACACGATCCGGAAAATTCGGGACATAACCCTTTCTCTTGAAAAGGGATTGTGTCCCATGAATTTTCCGGTTATGTCCCCGAAAAATGATATACGGCTAGGGGGTTCCTTTCTTGACTTCTCTTATTTATTTCTATACTTTTATGACTTCCAGCTAAAAGGCGTGTTCCTCAAAGGAGGATGTCCATGAATTCTTTCCCCGGATTCAAATGTTCTTTCTTCATGCGTTTGACCGCCATCGTTCTGATTCTTGCTTTAACGTGGACCACGGCCGCGGCGATGGGACCCGCTTCTTCGGCGGGGATAAGCGCAGCCGGGGGAAAGACTCAGGATGTTCCCTCGACCGAAAAGGATAAGCAGAAAGAAGACTCGAAGCCGGTCGCGATAGCCGGCAAGTCGACCCCAGAGGCTGGGCCTAAGAAAAATTTTCTATGGCTGATCGTTGCGGGAGCCGTGGTGGTCATAGTCGGCGGAGTGATTGTGTATCTTTTTTTGACTAAAAACAAAGCCGGAGATACGTATGAATTCGTGACCCAATGGGGGAGCGAGGGAAGCGGCGACGGCCAGTTTTTTTTGCCCTCGGGAGTTGCCGTAGATTCATCGGGTGATGTTTATGTCGCCGATAAATTCAATAATCGGATACAGAAATTCACATCGAGCGGGAGCTTCGTGACCAAGTGGGGGAACGAGGGGAACGGCAACGGCCAGTTCAGAGTCCCCGTGGGAATTGCGGTGGACTCGTCGGGTTATGTTTATGTCGCAGATTCAATTAATAGTCGGATTCAGAAATTCACATCAAGCGGGAGCTTTGTGGCCAAGTGGGGGAGCAATGGAAACGGCGACGGCCAGTTTCTGACAACCGACGGAATCGCCGTGGACTCGGCGGGTAGTGTCTATGTCTTGGATGGGAATGCTCGGATACAGAAATTCTCGTCGAGCGGAAGCTTCGTCGCGAAGTGGGGGAGTGAAGGAAGCGGCAACGGCCAGTTTAGTTTAGCAACCGGAATCGCCGTCGATTCGGAGGGCAATGTCTATGTCGCAGATAGCAACAATCATCGGATTCAGAAATTCACATCGAGCGGGAGCTTCGTGGCCAAGTGGGGGAGCTATGGCGGCGGCGACGGCCAGTTTAATATTCCTAACGGAGTGGCGGTTGGCCCATCGGGCCATTTATTTGTGACGGACGGCAACAACCAGCGGATACAGAAATTCACATCGGGCGGAAGCTTCGTGACCAAGTGGGGGAGTTATGGAAGCGGTGATGGTCAGTTTAAAGGACCCGAGGGAATCGCGGTCGACTCAGCGGGTGATGTTTATGTCGTAGATACCTTTAACAATCGTATTCAGAAATTCCGCATGAATACTCAAACGAAACGATCAGCCGTCGTTTCTTATTCCCGTTAGCCTGACAATATTCAGTGACAGGCACCGACTCCAGAGATTCTGGTACCCGTCGCCATTTTTTAGCAAGACCCGCGCGGCATTTTTATTAAATTGACATTGTTTTCCGGCATTGGGTATAATTTTATCTCAAGGCACCATATATATATGGGGGCGAACGGATTCGACGGAGATATTGAGGCAGACGGCACATGTCGAGATTCCATCCACCTCGTAAAACGGTGGAAACAACTAAGTGCAGAAACACTGCCTGTAGCTGCCTGATAGAAAGGCATGCCGTTTCTCAGGTTCTCTCCTGCGGTTCTTGAGAAGCGTCGACGAGCAGGATAGCGAACCGGGTCGGCCTTGAGCCCGGCGAGCGAAGCTCCTTCGGGGCTGGTTCGGCGGGGCCCTTCCTCTTCGGGCTCCGCGGAACGAGAACAAAGAAGAGGATAAGCATGTAGATGCTTTCTGCTGAAGGTCTTCGGACGCGGGTTCGATTCCCGCCGCCTCCAAAATTTATTTCGAGATGACGAGAAAAAAGAGATGGACTCACCTGGGCTTGATGGCCGGGGCCGTTGCCGTGCTTTTTTGCGGCCCGCCGGCCTTCCCGATGTCCCAGGCTAAAGAGCAGCGGACGATCGTCATCGACCCCGGCCACGGCGGCCTGGACGTCGGCGCCAAGGGCAAATTCGGGAGCCTGGAGAAAGACATCGCCCTGACGATCAGCTTCAAGTTGAAAGCGCTCATCGAACAGAACCTGGCCTACCGGGTCGTCCTGACCAGGGACAAGGATATCGATGTCTCGCTCGAGAACAGGTCCGCCCTGGCGAACAATAACAATGCCGCCCTTTTCATCAGCATTCATGCCAACGGCTCGTTCCAAAAAAAAGCGCGGGGCGCCGAAACATTTTTCATGAGCCTGACCGCCACGGACGAGGAAACCCGCAAGCTGGCCTACTTCGAGAATAACTCGTCGGAGCTTAAATCCCGCATCGCCGACGAAGCCAAGGACGACGTCCAGATGATCCTCTGGGATATGGCCCAGTCGGCCTATATCAAACAGAGCAGCCGGTTGGCCGAGCTCATCCAGCAGGAGCTCTCTTCTAATCCGGACCTCGGGACGGAAAACCGGGGCATCAAACAGGCGCGGTTCAAGGTCTTGACCGGCGTGGCCTGCCCGGCTGTTCTTGTCGAGGCGGCCTTCATCTCGAACCCGGAAGAAGAGCAAAAGCTCATCACCGAGGAATTCCAGGCCCATGTCGCCCAGGCCATTTACGGCGGATTGGTGAAGTACCTCAGGCGCGTGTCTCAAAGGTAATCTCATTCATGGACAAAAAAAAGATCGTTTTCGCCGCTCTTTTCGTTCTTCTCGCGGTCCTGGTCGTCGTCTTTTTTAGAATGAGCGGAAGAGAGCTGATCAAAAGAACGGCGGACAGGCCGTCGTCTTCCGCCTCCGCTCTAACCTCGGCCGAAAAGCAGACGAAGAGGGTCTCGCTTTTTTTCCTGCGGGAGGAGGATGGATTGCTCGTCCCCGAAGAGCGCGAAATCGGCGCGGATGAAGCGCTCGCCCGCGAAGCCGAAGAGGTCATCGCCGAGCTCATCCGGGGCCCGCGCGGCGAGCTTGTTTCCCCGCTCCCGCCCGAGACAAAACTCGTCCAGCTCTTCATCACGGCGGACGGGACAGCCTATGTGGATTTTTCAAGGGACCTCATCGTCAATCACCCCTCCGGCACGTCGGCCGAGATTTCCACGGTCTATGCCATCGTCAATTCCTTGACCTATAACTTCAAGCCCATCAAAAAGGTCTTCATTCTCGTTGAAGGAGAAGAGCACGAAACATTGGGCGGCCATCTCAGCCTCGACCGTCCTTTCCTGCCCGACTACTCTCTCATCGCCAGACGCTAAATGCACCGAGTCGCGATCGTCGGCTATCCGAATACGGGAAAATCCACGCTTTTCAACCGCCTCCTGCGGCAGAAAAAGGCACTCGTCCACTCCCTTCCGGGAATGACGAGAGACCGCCTTGCGGCGCCCTGCCTTCTTCGGGGAAAACGGTTCGAGCTCGTGGATACCGGGGGCTTTTTTGATTCTCAGGCCGAGCCGTTATCGGCCCAGGTCAAAAAGATGGCCTGGGAAGCCGCCCGAACGGCGGACATTCTGATTTTGCTCCTCGACGGCAGAAGAGGGCTTTTGCCCGCGGAAGAGGATCTTTATCGGACGCTCAAAAAATTGGGAAAGCCGCTGTTTGTCGTCGTCAACAAGATCGAGAGCGAGACCCAGGAGCCGGGTCTCGGCGATTACTACCGCCTGGGAGAGCGGCGGCTCTTTTTCATCTCGGCGGAGCACAATATCGGATTGTCGGATTTGGAGGAGGCCGTGGCCGAGGCGCTTCCCGCGGCTGCCGGTGAGGAAGCCGATGCGGCGGAGCCAAAGCCGCTCAGGATCGCCATCGTCGGCCGGACGAATGTCGGAAAATCGGCGCTCGCCAACCGCCTCTGCGGCGAGGAACGATTCATCGTCAGCGAGCTTCCCGGAACGACCCGCGACAGCTCGGATATCCTGATTCGAACGGGCGGGAAATCTTATATCCTGGTCGATACGGCCGGCATCCGAAAACTCAAAAAAGTTTCCGACGTGCGGGAAAGCGCCGGCGTCATCAAGGCCAGGAAAAACATTCCTCTGGCGGATGTCGTCTGTTTGGTGCTCGACGCCCAGGAATTTCCGACGCGGCAGGACGCGGCCGTGGCCCAGTTGGCCTGCGAGTCGGGCAAACCCCTCCTCGTCGCCCTGAACAAATGGGACCTCGTGCGCGAAGATGAGGTCTCGCTCAAAGAGGTGCGGGGCATCGTCTTCGGCAGGCTCGATTTCATCAATTATGCGCCGCTCCTCACGGTTTCCGCTTTGACGGGGAAGAGAGCCATGAGAATCTTTGGCACGGCGGAAAAAGTCTTCGAGAACGGCCAGAAAAAAATCGGAACGCCGCGCTTGAACAAATTTCTGGGGTCCCTCCAAGCCTCGCACAAACCGCTTTCCAAGTCCGGGAAACGATTTAGTATCAAGTACATGACCCAGAAGGGAATTCTGCCGCCGACCTTCGTCCTTTTCACCAACGCCAAGGCGTCCTGGGCTCCGGCCTATGAGAAGTTTTTTAAGCAACGGATGCGGGAGGCGTTCGACCTCCATGGCACGCCGATCAGGTTGATTCTTCGATCGGGAAAATAAAGTCAATTTTTTTTGAACGAGATGTGGCCGTCTCCGGTCCGGATCGAAAAGAGGAATCCCCCGCCGCCGAGCTTGCCGTTGAGCTTCTTTCTGGATATTCCTTTGGTCACGGTCAAGGGAATCTCCGTCTCGATTTTTCCGTCTCGGGTTTGAAGCGAGAGATCCGCAGAAAAATCGGTCGGCAGGGAAATATCCACGTCGCCGTCGACCGTCCGGATCTCCCAATCTTCGGCCATCGTCGATGCGGGCGAGAGTCCGACCCGGATGTCGCCGTCCACGGTTTTTAGATTCAAGCCCTTGAGGTTGCCCGAAACGCTCATCTTGCCGTCCACCCCGTCGGCCCGCACCGTCCCCTTCAGCCCGCTGAGCCGGATGTCGCCATCCGTGATTTCCAGGTCCAAGTCTCCCTGAAGGTTATCTCCATGGATGGAGCCGTCGACGAGATGGGCTTTTAAGCGGATGTTAGCCGGGACCGAGATCTCCGAGGTGACCCTGACTCTTTGGAAATCGCTGAGCCAGAAAAAGATGCCTTTGAACCGCGGATATGTGATCCGGATCGTCAGGGAATTCCCCCGCTCATCGATCTCAACTTTCGTCTCGCGGAGGAGCCGTTCGGCCCTTTTGCCGTCGCGGCCTTTGACGTCCTTTTTGATCCTCACCGAGATCGTGTTGTCGGCCGAGGGCGAAAGAAAGAGGTTGCCGTCCACGTCCTGGAATTCCAGGACAACCGGCCTGGACGCGTCCATCCGGAAGGTTTTTTCAATGAGCTCCGATTTTTCTTGGGCCAGAAGCGGAATTTGGAAGGCCAGAATCGGCAAACACAGGATCCAAAGGCGCTTCACGGATTTTCTCATTTTTTCTCTCCTTCATGCCTTTCAATTCCCCCTCCTTCACTCCCTTGAGTGCCCGAGAGAGCGGGGGGTTCAGTTTAATAAGCGAAAAATCTTCATTCATATTAAGAGACGAAAGAAAACAGCCAACTGTTCCCTCCCGAAGGGCTTCGTTTTTCTTGACTTTATATCCGTATTCTATTATAAATTTATTCTCATCTAAAGATTAGGACTGGATGTCTGAGGAGGTCATGATGTCTCGAAAACGCACATCTAGGACATTTATTTGGACCATCTCGCTTTTAATGATTTTTACCTTTGTCGGGTGCCAACAATTGAGTGTCAGCAAGCTGCAGGCCAATTATTCGTTCGCCAAGGCCAATCAGCTTTTCAAAGATGCCAAATACAGCAAAGCCATCGTCGAATACGAGAAGGCCGTCAAGCATAATCCTAAGTTGAATGACGCCTACCGCTTTTTGGGAGAAAGCTACAAGAATCTGTATATTCCCGCCAAAGATACCCCCGAAAACAAGGAAAAGGCGACAAAAGCTTTGGAAGCCCTGCGGAAGGCCTATGAGACCGACCCGAACAACAAGGACATCATTTATTCCCTGGGCGACATGTACGACAGGCTGAGGAACTTCGATGAAGCCGAGAAAATGTATCTCCGGATCGTGGACCTCGAGCCCGGCAACATGAATAACTATTACATCATTGCCGAATTTTACAAACGCTACGCTGCCGATAAGAAAGAGCTGAAGACGAAGGTCGAAAACATGTACCTGCGGAGGATCGAAACCGACCCTGAGAATGTCCAGGGCTACGCTTATATGACGGATTATTACGATAAGCTGCCGCCGGGCGAGTATAAAGATAAATTCGACAACGCGCTGGACTATGTGAAAAGACGCCAGGCGCTCGAACCGAACAGCGCTGTCGTCTATTACACGATCGGCGTCAACCGCTATGGGAAGGCCTACACGCTTCAGAATTTCCTGAGCCAACAGGAAAAAGAGGCCATCGCCGTCGAAAGCGAAAAAAGCCTTCTCCGGGCGATCGACTTGGATCCTAAATGGCCCGAACCTTACGTCTGGATGAGAATTCTCTACATCAATATTCATGCCAAAATTTTTCCCGAAAAGGAAAGCCGCTACATGGAGTTGGCGGGCCAGTATGGCCAGAAATATGACGAGGCCAGGAAGGAACAGCTCGATCGGATAAAACTCGAAAAAGAATTGAAGAAGACCGGCTAAGACCGACCCCTGAGACAGGACAAATTTTATTCGTCCCCCTTGCCCCTGGAGGCGGGGGAAAGAGAATTTTTTGGGGTTCGGCTCAACTCCCGCGCCGGGCCTGTTGTTGACATCCAGGAAGATATTTAGTATCTTATTGCATCATTTAAAGTTAGACTTTAGCCTAGAGAAAATATATTAATTTTTATTTTTGAGGTATTCAAGGATGAAGACTTTTGTCCCAAAAAAGGATGAGATCGAGAAGAAGTGGTGGCTGGTCAATGCCGAAGGCAAGATTCTAGGACGATTGGCCACGGAAATTGCAATCTTGCTCCGTGGGAAAAATAAACCGTACTTTTCGCATTTTCTCGACACGGGCGACTTCGTCATCGTGATCAACGCCGAAAAGGTGAGCGTCACGGGCCGGAAGCTCGCGAAAAAGGAATACTATTCGCACTCCCAATATCCGGGAGGGCTTAAAACCGAGGTTCTCGGGGATCTTCTTCGGAGGAAGCCCGAAGAGGTGATCAAACGAGCCGTTTGGGGGATGATCCCCAAAAACAAGCTTGGGCGCGCGGTGTATAAAAAGCTCAAGGTCTATCACGGCCCCGAACATCCCCACGTTGCCCAGAACCCGCAAGAATATAAGTTTTAGGAGGCCCCTTGAGTTTAATCCAGTATTATGGAACGGGAAAACGGAAAACGTCCATCGCCAGAGTCTTTCTGCGCTCGGGAAAAGGTGAGATCACGCTTTTCGTCAATAAAAAAATCCGCCCCTTCGAAGACTATTTTCGCATCGAATCTTACAGACTGACCGTCAAACAGCCGTTCATGCTGACGGAAACCGAGAACAAATTCGATATTTTCATGCGTATCGAGGGGGGCGGTCTGCGCGCCCAGTCCGAGGCCATCCGGCTCGGCGTCGCCCGCGCCCTGCTCGAGTTTAACCGCGAACTCAGGCCGACGCTCAAGTCCGCCGGGCTTTTGACCCGCGATTCACGGATCAAAGAACGGAAGAAATATGGCTTGCTCGGCGCCCGCAAAGCCCCGCAGTATCACAAACGTTAAGGCGAACGGAGGAAGCACTTGGTCCAAGTAACTATGAAGGAGCTATTGGAAGCCGGAGTTCATTTCGGCCACCAAACCAAACGGTGGAACCCGAAGATGAAGGAGTACATCTACGGCCAGCGCAACGGCATTTACATCATCGACCTCCAGAAGACGATCAAAATCTTCAAGGAAGCCCTGCAGTTCATTAAAACCCTGGCCGAGGACGGCAAAGAAATCCTGTTCGTCGGCACGAAAAAACAGGCGCAGGACATCATCCGGGACGCCGCGGCCAAATGCGAGACCTGCTATGTCAACCAGCGCTGGCTGGGCGGATTGCTCACGAATTTCAAGGTCGTCCGGACGAGCATCGACAAGTTGATCGAGCTCGAGGAAATGCGGGAGGACGGCCGGTGGGACCTCCTCTCTAAAAAGGACCAGTCCAAGCAGGACAAAGTCTATCGGAAGCTTTCTAAAAACCTGGGCGGGATCAAGGCCATGGCCGGAATTCCCGGGGCGATGTTCGTCATCGATTCCTCGAAAGAGGAGATTGCCATCTCCGAAGGCCAGAAGATGAAGATTCCGATCATCGCCATCGTCGACACCAACGGCGATCCGGAGAACCTCACCTACCCGATCCCCGGCAACGATGATGCGGTCCGGGCCATCGAGCTGTTCGCCAACAAAGCCTCTGAGGCAATCCTTGAAGGCAAAAAGAGCCGGATCCAAAAAAGCATGATCCAGGACAAGAAGGAAGGAGAGGTCCCCCCGGGAGAAGCTCAATCCGAAAACGCCGAGGAAGGCGAGGAGACGGCCTGAATCGCATCCCGAGTCGGAGACGATTAAGGAGACCAATATGGACATTACGGCCGAACAGGTTAAAGAGCTGCGCGAGCGCACCGGCATCGGTATGATGGAATGCAAGAAGGCCCTTCAGGAAGCCGGAGGAGATGCCGAAAAAGCTATCGACATCCTGAGAAAGAAAGGCTACGCACGGGCAAAGGACAAAGCCCACCGCGCCACGTCCGAAGGACTGGTGGGGTCTTACATCCACACCAACGGGAAGATCGGCGTGCTCGTCGAAGTCAATTGCGAGTCGGATTTTGTCGCCCGGAACGATGAGTTCAAAGGGATGGTCAAAAACATCGCCATGCACATCGCCGCGGCCAATCCGCTTTTCATCGCCCCCGAAGACGTCCCGGCGGATATTCTCGAAAAAGAGAAAGACATCATCCGCGAGCAATTCAAGGAAGCCAAGAAGCCCCCCGAGATCGTCGAAAAGATCGTCCAGGGGAAATTGGGCAAGTTCTATGAGGAAGTCTGCCTGCTCGAACAGCCCTATATCAAAGATGACAAGATCAAGGTCAAGGACCTCCTCACGGGCTTGATCGCCAAGATCAAGGAAAACATAAAGATCAGCCGGTTCTCCCGTTTTCAGATCGGGAAATAGGCGGACTATGTCCAAGCCCAGGCCAGCCTATCAACGCATCCTGCTGAAGCTTTCGGGCGAATCCCTCCTCGGGAAGCTCGCCTACGGCATTGATTTTAAGACGGCCCTCTCCATCGCCCAGGAGGTCCGCGAAATCCATGATTTGGGCGTCCAGATCGCGATTATGATCGGCGGCGGGAACATTTTCCGTGGGATCCGCGGCACAGAGGAAGGCCTGGACAGGGTCTCGGCCGATCAGATGGGCTTGCTGGCCACGATCATGAACGGCGTTGCCCTTCAAGATGCCCTGGAAAAGCAGGGCGTTTTCACCCGGCATGTTTCCGCGTTGGAGATCAAGGCGATTGCCGAGCCTTTTATCAGGCGCCGCATCGTCCGGCATTTGGAAAAAGGCCGGGTCGTCATTTTTAGCGCCGGCCTCGGAAGCCCCTATTTCACGACGGACACGGCGGCCGCGCTCCGGGCGCTCGAGATCAAAGCCCAGGTCATTCTCAAGGCGACCAAAGTGGAAGGCGTTTATACGGCCGACCCGTTGACGGATAAACGGGCGAAAAGATTCGATTCCATCCGCTATATGGATGTCCTCAAGCGGGGGCTCAAAGTCATGGACGCCACGGCCATCTCCCTGTGCAAAGACAACGACCTGCCGATTATCGTCTTCAACCTCAAAAAACGGGGCAATATCAAACGGGCCGTCCTCGGCGAAGACATCGGGACGAAAGTCTATTAAGTTTTTCGAGGGGGCGAACGATGGTCAAGGATGTCTTAAAGGATCTCGAGAAAAAGTACAAAACGTCTTTGGAGCACTTTCGCAAGGACCTGAGCAAGCTCCGGACGGGACGGGCCAATCTCAGTATCTTCGAGGACATCAAAGTCGAGTATTACGGCGTGCCGACGCCGGTCAACCAGATGGCCAGGATCGGCATTCCCGATCCGAGCCTGATCACGGTTCAGCCCTATGATACCTCGCTTCTTGAGGCGATCGATAAAGCCGTCAAGGCCTCGGGCCTCGGCTTGAATCCCATCAACGACGGCAAAGTCCTTAAGATCCCGATCCCTCCCCTGGATGAAGAGCGGAGGCGCGAGATCGTCAAAATCGTGAAAAAGATGCTCGAGGATGAGAAAACGGCCCTGCGCAACATGCGCCGCGAGGCCAAAGAATTCATCGAAGAACTCGAAAAGGAAAAAGAGATCAGCGAGGATGATAAGTTCAAGGGCCTCGAAGATCTCCAAAAAACGACCGACGATCATATCAAAAAGATCGAAGAAGTCGCCGCGGCCAAAGAAAAAGAGATCATGCAGATCTGAGAGGCTCGGGGCATTCCGCTCTAAGAACTCACTTCGACATCTGACCGTATATCACTTTTCGGGGACATGACGGGAAAATTCATGGGACACAATCCCTTTTCGAGAGAAAAGGGTTATGTCCCGAATTTTCCGGATCGTGTCCCCCTATCTTGAAAAGTGATATACGGTCAG
>Ga0315282_10004715_pt1 | contig 23651 bp, 19 predicted proteins | sample YL17G07_20_MG_FD_203693 | JGI IMG/M metagenome (GOLD analysis project Ga0315282, IMG submission 203693) | Sediment microbial communities from Yellowstone Lake, YNP, Wyoming, USA - YL17G07_20 | ecosystem: Environmental > Aquatic > Freshwater > Lake > Sediment | place: USA: Wyoming | collected... | reverse complement strand
GATTGAAGCCGGCGGCCTCTTCACCCCTTAAGTAGCCTTCCGAATCATCCGCCGCAAGTCAGTCGCCATCGCCAACCGACATCGCCTGTGTCCGCCGGACGGATACAGACATCTGATCAAGGCAATTTACCGTGCATCTCCTAGTGTCTGGCACGGAATGCGAGAACTGATAACCGCCGATTTGGGGGGTCTCGACCTTGACTCTCTTTATGCAGAGGTTATGGAGGCGGCGGCTGGGGGGGAACGTTCAGACTCTGAGTAAAGCACTCAAAGTGGCGGAGCGTCTCCGCATGCTTCGCCCTTACCAGTTTTGGATCAGTCCTTCCAATAGAATCACCCTCCGCCGATTACCAATCTTTAGCAAAAATATCTGCATCGAGGTAGCACCATGGCTCTCCATATGCGTCCCGATAAATACCGCTGCGTCAAACAATTCCATCCATGGGCTGTTTTCGGCAATCGGTACATGTGGTACGCCCTCCCCCTCCGATAATTGTGCCTGGATTACGCCGCACTCGCAAACAACCCACTTGGACCTATTACGGCCTACGCGCGGAAGTGTCCTACGCGCCCCCAGGACTGATTGGGAAGAGCAGGCGCGGAGTGTCAGGCGCCAGGGCCCAGCTTATAGTTCACGGGCGCTCCGCCACGAGGCAGCAAGGGTCCGAAGTGAATCACGACTTCAGTCCGACTTCTGGACCCTGATGCGGGGCATCGGTCCGTTCTTCGGACCCCGAAAATCGGGGAGCCCAGCAGTCGGGGAATCCCGAAGCCTGGGCTACACATCCGGCGTTATTTCCCTTGACACATACCTAGCCTCGTGATAGGCTATTGTGGTTGACCTATGAAGAGCGCCGGAGCACACTGCGGGAGGGGGTTTCCGGGCCGGTGGGGCGGTGGGGAAAAATATCTGGTGTTCGGCCTGCCCAAAGTGGCTGCGGACGTAGCGCCGCCCTTTAGCAGGTTGCTGAAAAAGGGTGTAGCGGCGGCTTCACGCCGCCAGTCCGGGTTGAGAGCACTGAGGTTATGGCGGGGTAAACCCGCCGCTACAGCGCCTCCGACCCTTTTTTTTCAGCAACCTGTTAGGGCGGCATGCCGGTGCCGCCTGCGCTGGACCGTCGGTCCCAGCGCGCCTGCTCGCCATGGGATTAAAAGGACTTTTGAGGGAGGAATTAGTAGGAAAACAGAAAAAGATACTAAAATAGAGGGAACGAACTCAAGGATATATTGCAAACAAAGGAGTTATCGTTTTTCGGGACTAAAAACGAACTGGGTTTTGAGTGCAAAAAACTCCAAACGAACTCGAAAAACAGCGCAAAAATCGCGAAAAAACACTGGCCGAAGGGCAAGACTCGGAAACTGGACGGGGTCTATCTCAACTGAAGCGTTTTTCCGCGTTGAACTGGCGAATTCAGGTTTAAACGGCGCAAGTGTCCTGAGTCAGAAGCTCGTTGAAGAAGTCAGCCCGTCAGCCGACGGGCGACATAATTTAGCCCACGGCGACAGCCGTGGGTTCTGGCCGCAGCCCCCTCCCTCCACCCCCTCCCCCGTCAGGCGGGGAAGGGGGAACAAAAGGGGGTGGGGCCATTCCTCCCAGGGCTTTCGCCCTGGGCTAAAATATTCCGCTCCTGACGGGGCTCCGAAAAGGCGCCCCGCGTGAGGGAAACTTTGTCAACGACTTCTGACTCGGGACACGAAGCGCTCTCTGGTAAAATCCGTTGTCCGGAGGAATTGGAGTTCGCTTTCCAAAGGCGGTCATTATGTGCTCAGCCGTACGCAGGTTCGCAATGATCATTGTGGCGCTCTCGAGCTTGGGAGGCGGCGTCTTGTGGGCGGCAGCCCTCCAGGCGGGCGCCGCCAAGGCAACGATTACCCCGGACGTGAAAGCGGCCAATGTCTATATGGCCGGATTCGACAACAACCGCGTGGCGACGGGGGTGCACGACGACCTTTACGTCCGCTGCCTGGCGCTCGAGGCAGGCCCGCAGACGCTTGCCCTGTGCGAGGCGGACGTGATCGGCTCTTTTATGACGACGTACTCAAGGTGCGCGAGAAAGTGAAGGCGCAGGCCCCCCAAGTGACGGAAGTTATTGTGGCGTCTACCCACGACCACGAAGGGCCGGACACCCTGGGCCTTTGGGGCCCCACGCCGTTCCAGAGCGGCATGGATGAAAAATACATGGACTGGCTGGACGACCGCATTGCCTCGACGGCCGTTCATTCCATGCGGAACGCGCGCCTGACGCTGGGCCGCGATGACCACCCGCTGCTGGCCCTGCTGCAAAGCGACTCGCGACCCCCTTACGTGAAAGACCCTTATCTATTCGTCATGCAGGCGAAAGCGCTGGCGGACGGCCATCCTCTGGCCACGCTGGTGAACTGGGGCGACGACCCGGAAACGCTGGCTGGCCAAAATACGCTGATTACCGCAGACTTCCCTCACTGGCTCTGCCTATACGTGGAGAGCCACGAGGGCGGCACTGCCGTGTTTTTTCAGGGCTCGATCGGCGGCCTGATCTCCAGCCTCGGTGAGGACGTGGCCTTGCAGGATCCGGAAACGGGCCAGGTAGTCAAGGATGGGACAAGGAGAAAGGCTGAATTGTTTGGCATCACGCTCGGCCAGCTCGCCACGCGGGCTTTAAAGAATGGCCAGGACGCCCCGGTGGATTCACTGCGGCTCCGCAAAGCGGTGATCTTCACGCCCTTGGATAACGATCGTTTTCGCGCGGCCGGCGCGCTCAAACTCTACAAAGCCCGCAAGCCGCTCTATACGGACGGAAGGATTGATAGCTCCACCGCCGAGAAGGTCTTTCCCGGCCTCGGCAAGCTCCCATGCGCCACCGGCCACGATCTCCAAACCGAAGTCGAATACATTCAACTTCTCAACCATGGCCAAAAGCTGGCGGAGATCACCACCGTTCCGGGTGAGATTTATCCCGAGCTCGTCAATGGCGGCATCGCGCGCTACCCTGGAGCCGACTTCCCCGACGCGCCTCTCGAACCCGCCTTACGCGACCACCTGCACAGCCGGTATCAATTTGTCTTTGGGCTGGCCAACGACGAACTCGGCTACATCATTCCCAAGGCCGAGTGGGACAACCAACCGCCCTGGCTTCAGAATAAGAAAGACCGCTGGTACGGCGAGATCAACTCTGCTGGAGAAGAAGTGGCGGGTGCGGTAACCCGCGCGCTGGTTGGCTTGATGGAGGAAGCCCCGTAGCGCAGGTCCCGCTCTCTCGACCTGCGGCTTTTCATATTGGTTGCCAGGGGACGCGCATGGCCAGTCTAGTGTAGAATAGGTTAGGAGTTAAAGCCAATGTCTACGGTTAGGGAGCTCTCCATTGAGGAACTTAAGACTCTTATTGGAGAGGTGGTGGAGGAGAAGCTGCGTGAAATGCTGGGAGATCCCGACGAAGGCCTGTCCCTCCGCCCCGATGTTCGGGAACGACTGGTCAAGACTCTGAACCAACCGAAGGAATCTCGCCAAACCGTCTCTGCCCCCGAGGTTGCCCGCCGTCTGGGTTTGGACTGGTAAATGTACCAAGTTGAACTCCTCCCACAAGCCACTAATGACCTGCGGCGTCTCGACAAGCCTGTTGCGCAACGAATCGTCAACAAGCTCCGTTGGCTGGAGGAGAACTTCGAGTCAACAAAGCCCGAGGCGCTTGTGGGACCTCTCAAAGGGCTAAGCAAATTGCGAGTGGGCGATTATCGAGTAATCTACGAAGCTGATCGAGAGAACAGGCTGATCACAGTCCACCTCATCGGCCATCGAAGAGAAATCTATCATCAATCTTGAGACCGTGAGTTGTAAAAACTAAGCCTCGATATCTCACCGTGGCAGGCCGATGAAGAGAGCTCACGTGGTGAGAAATGCGGGCTAAATTTTCAGGAATAACTTCCGTCGAAACATCCACAAAAGAATTAACCAATACATTAATAGCACCACGGCGCCCTGCGTCAGGGGTTCGAGCGCCGTTCCGAAAATCTGGAAGACATGGGGGCCCAAGTTGATGTGGAACGAATCGACAATGAAATCCTCGAACAGGTGCGCGACGAGGTAGGCGGCGATCGAATTCATTCCGATGACCACCAGCGGAAAGGACCACTTCTTGTACGCCTTCACCTCAATCACCCAACTGAACCCCGCCAAAAACAGGAAACAGGCTCCGCCGCTGAACAGAGTCCAGCTCGGCGTCCAGATGCGCTTCACCACCGGGCAGATGCCGGCCACGTGCAGCAAAAGACCGGCAGCGATGCCGAGCCCGCCTGCGGTCAACAGACGTTTCATGGGAATTCGAGGAGCGGCAGCGCGTAACCAGCGGCCGGCAATCAAGCCCAGAATCATCGTACCCAGGGTGGGAATGAAGCTGAGCGTCAAATAGCCGCCCCCGTTGTAGGCAAACGGCTTCGGGCGGGGAAACAGGTTCATAAACCACAGATCGAAGGCCTGTCCCAAATTGGCATTCTTGTTCCAGTGGGCGGCGAAGCCCGTGTAGCGATGCGCCCAATCCGGCGGCACTCCTACCGCCTGCCAGTTGAACCCGGGACCTGCGACAGGATATAACGCCCAAGCCAGCCAATAGCCTACCAGAATCACGGCGAGCGCAGTCCATTGCCAGCGAGGGGAACGGAACCCCAGCAGGAACAAGAAGGCATAGCCCAACCCGATCTGGGTGAGCGTGTCTTCGAAGGTGAAGTTGGTCTGTGGGCTGTGCAGGGAGCGCAAGAAGATTCCCAGCACGATCAGGAGCAAGGCCCGCCAAAGCGCGTGCCCGAACATCCTGCCGAAGGTTGCGCCCTTTGCCACGCGGCTGGCAATCGAGTAAGGCAGAGCTACGCCCACTAGAAATGAAAACCCTGGCTGGATCAGATCGTGCAGTGAGCAGCCCGCCCACTCGGCATGGGTCTGGTTAAAGGCCAGAATTCTCCAAAACCAACTCCCCGGAAAAACCCGCGCCATGCGGGAAAACTGCAGCACTTCGGCCATCATGAGCAGCATCACGAATCCGCGATAGGCGTCCACGGCGATGTTCCGAGCCGCTGGTTGGCGGCTGCGGATTGATTCTGCTGTGAGCGGCGGAGTTTCAAGGGCCAACGACAAGCATCACCTCCCCAAAGAGCGACACTACCATACACGAAATCAATTCCACACACCACTCCCTTTGGAGTGCGGCGCCGCGTGGTCGGACCGCTTTCTTCGCTCGAGCTTGCTCGAGGCGACGCCGTAGCGCTCACCCCGCGTGGCGGGGGCAGCAGGATGGGAAGATGATCGAGGAGCTCAATGGCACGCAGAAGTTGGTGGGCAATGAACGGGCTGTGACCTATGATCGACGAAATCTGAAAGCTGATGGCTGAGTGCTGATAGCTGATGGCTGAAGATAGACGGCCGTTGAAGACAAGAATACACCCCTGCCCTGGGGATTTCGTCCCATAGCTGTCGCTGTCCTTATAGACTTCCCCCCGCGCGGGCTGGTTCCTCCCGCCTCGTGCCGGCAACGACTGGTAGGGGGTCTAAGCCTGACCTGAAGGCATCCCCTCCGCCAAATGAGAGGTGGTTTCCTGGCTCAGCTCCTCCATGGCGCGGCGAACTTTCTGTTGAGTTTCCGGATCAAGACCACGTTCGACCAGCGGGAACAGCCGCCCGTTTTCCTTCAGCAGATGCGCGCGCACCCACTGGACGTAGTTGCGGCCGCGTTTCATGACTTCCTCCCGGTTCTTGCCACTCTTCGCCCACTGCTCGACGCACTGGTAAAACGCCTTTTCTGCCGCCTCGCCTGCTTCGTTTTCGCGCCGCATGCGTTCCAAGGTTGCCGCGATGCCCTGCATGTGTCCCTCGAGCGCGGGATAGAGAATCTGTTCCTGTTGCTCGATATGAGTGTGAAGAACAAGAGTAATCTTCTTTGATAGGCCCCGCAGCCGCTGTACGGTCGATTCCAAGTCACGTGCCAGAAGGAGCACTTGCAGTTCCTCCTGAAGTTCGTTCAATAATTGAGACAGTTCCTGCTGCCCCTGCCCCAGGTATTCGGTGACAAATCGTGTCATTTGCGCAAATGACCTCCACTTATAATGATGCGCCAAGCTCCAGAAAAGATTGATGATTCTTGGCGAGATAATTTAGTGACCCACGGGCACCCTAGAATTCAAGGTTTTCATCTGACTCGCGAACCCTGACTCCTGAATTCTGCTCGTCTTGCGCGGCGAGTGTCATTAGCTCGTTCCCGGTAACCCGCATAGTGAGCCACTCTTTCATGACCCTGGCGCCAAGTGACTGGTAGAATTCGATGGCAGGTGTGTTCCAGTCGAGCACTTGCCACTCGAACCGCCCGCAGTCTTCATCAACTGCCACTTTCGCTAGCCGCAGCAGCAGCGCTTTGCCGATCCCCTTGGCGCGGAATCGGGGGCGCACAAACAGATCCTCTAAAAACAGCGTAGGGCGCCCTACCCAGGTCGAATAGTGATAGAAGAAAAGCGCAAACCCGGCTGGCTCGCCCTCCCATTCGGCGATCAACACGCGGAATTTGGGATCGGGACCGAACCCGTGGCGGCTCAAATCTTCTGCTGTCGCTACCGCCTGCTCCGGGGCTTTTTCATAGTCGGCAAGCTCCCGAATGAATTGCAGGATAAGGGGAATGTCGTCGGCACCGGCCTTTCGGATGTTCAGCATGCAGCCATTCTAACAGCCTCGAGGCATTTCTGGATCCGAACCTGTCATGCTAGAGTCCCCGTTCTTTGCGGGCAGAAGAATCCTTGCAGGTTTCTTGAACGCTCCTTCAACAGAATGGCCTCAAACATCCCCAGTTTGTGCTACACTCTTTGTGCCCCACTTAGGGATGCAGGGTGGGTGACGCCAGCAATGTTGGGCCGTTAGCTCAATCGGTAGAGCAACTGACTCTTAATCAGTAGGTTGGGGGTTCGATTCCCTCACGGCTCACCATAACCCGTTGCCCGCTGCCAGTCTACACGCATTCAAAACCTGCCGCGTGGTAAGTGCCATTTCGCGGTGACTACCGTCTGTGACCACTTCTCGGCTCCCAGGCAGTTTTGCAAAGGCTCGCTCGATAGCGTCAGCTTGGGGGGAATACCGCATGGTGATCCGAATTGAGGAGTGCTCCCCGCGAAGCGGGCAAGCGTGGGCTAACGACCCGATTGTGAGCAAGAGTTCTTGAGATACACAACACTAGAAACTGAACCTGACGGCTAAGTCGATGCGCCGGTAGGGTGCAAAGTCGGCAACCGAATTCGATCGCCCAAACAACGGTGATCCAAGATTGCCGACCGGTGCGGCCAAGTTCACGGTGTTGAAAACATTGCGTGCGCTGAGGCTGAATTCGAGGTTGTAGCGGGCTGTTTCCGGGTTGCCCGAGCGGGCGGAACCGCCACCCCCTGTCTTTCTCCCCCAGCCAAATGTCTTGGCGAGAAGCGCGTTTAATGAGAATTGCCCGGGTCCAAGAAACCCATAGGGCGGAATGACGGGTTCGCCAGGGCTCGGTGCAGTATCGAAAGCGCCAAACTGGGTCACCACGAAATTAGGGCCCGTTGCACCAGGAGCCGCAGCAGCGGGTCTCGCGTTGAATACGGACGTCCCAAAGATGTCCTGACCCAGCGTGATGTTGAAGGGCCCGCCAGAGCTGACCACCAGGAAGGGGCTGAGGCTGAACCCTCTCGGCAAAGTCAACGAGCCACCTGCGGATGCCTCGTGCCGGGCGACGAACGCCGCCGGGCCGTAATCCTCGTGGATGTTGTACGGGTTCATTGGAAAAGAGCCGACGCCGCTTGTGTCGCTGTCTGCGTAGCTCAGCGCGTAGTAGCCAAACGCGGACAATTTCGACACCCGGACACTGAAGTTCGTGACCAGTTGATGCTCATTGAACAGACCCACCGACTCGTATTGGAAGACGTTCCCGAGGCTGTTGCCGAAAGGCCGCGCGCACGGCGCCTGGCAGGAGGGATTGGTGTAAACGTCGTAGGTCCCGGGAAGGGGCGCGTTGATATTGTTCGTCAGAAGCTGATGAATTCCGTGCGAATTGATGTAGGTGACGGAGGCGGTGATGTTTTGGGAGACTTCCCGCTCGAGCCCAATTGACGATTGCATGACGTACGGCGCTCGCAAATTCGGGTCTATTCGGTAGACCGTGGGAAGTGCAGTGGTGGCGGCCGCTAGTACGTCGGGAGACGGGATGGTAGGGAAAAAGGCGGGTTGCGGCACCGCGTACTCGTCCTCGTTGATGCCATTCAACCGTTCCGCCTGGAGGATCTGAGCTACCCGAAAGCGGTCATAGAAAATGCCAAACCCGGCTCGCAAAGCCGTTTTGGGGTTCTTCCCGCGGCCTAGGCCCCAAGCCAAGCCCACGCGCGGCGCAAAGTCTGTGTAGTCATGCAGGTGGTTCTGCGCCTCATAACGCAGGCCAAAGCTGAGTGAAAAGTTGGGACGAACGCGCCACTGATCTTCGGTGAACACTCCCAAATCGAGGTAGTTCACCGAAGCCAAGGGATTCCCGGCAGTGATCTGGAACAGACTTGCCCCGCTCACCTGGCACCCACTCCGACCTGCCGCCTGGCACTGTTGAAGGGCCTGCTCGGCCGTTTGGTAGGCGTCGAGCGTAGGAAACGTAAATACTCCGTTGAAGTTGCGGGTGTCGATACTCGAGGCGTTCACATCTCGTAGGCGGCCTCCAAACGCCACGTGGTGTTTGCTGGCGAATATGCTTGTCAGGCTCTGGAGTTCGTAGTGGTCCGCTGTGGTGATCGCTTTCTGCTCGAAGTTGCCGCCACTGGTAAACGCGCCCAAGACGTTGACCGCGGGATCAGTGTTAAAGGGCATTTGAGTGCCGGTGTCGCGGAAATACTGGAACCGAAGCTGCCTCATGGTGCGCGCACTCACCACCTGCGTGTCGCTGATCTGCACGGCGTGCTCGTTCTGACGGATGTTGTAACCCTGAGACGGCAGAGAGAATCCTGAAATTCCATCGCTATCCTCACGGTCCTGCCAGAACTGATAGCGCACCGTCAAGAGATTATTCCTGCTGGCCTGGTAGTCGATCCGGGGACCCACGCTCATCTCAAATTGAGGATTAAGCACGACCTGGCCGAGCGGCTGGGGAGTGAAACCGGAGCCGAGAACGAAGGCATTCACGACCGAGACGTTTTGGATGTCCCTGCGGAATAGATCGAAGAAAAACGAAGCCTTCTTGCTGATCGGCCCGCCAATGTCCCCGTTGTAGATCTCGGAATGATACGGTGGTTCCTGCGTGGAAAACGGATTGCGCGCGTTGAAGGCGGAGGCATTTCCTTCGGCGGAGGCCTCTCCATGGAACTGCCGGAACCCAGGCTTCGTGGTGATTTCGGTTCGCCCAAAGCCTGGCTTGTCGTATTGCGCCGAGAAGGGGTTCTGGTTTACTCGGACCTCCATGATGGCCTGCTTGGGCGGGAGCCTGGCACCCGCAAACCCGTCGATGTAAATCTGACCCCCACTGGGTCCCGCGGAAGGTCCGGATATCGCCCGGATCTGGTACAGCAGCTCGTCGGGATCATTGGAGAGCGCCAATAGGTCTTTTCCCCTGATGACTAGAGAGCTGGCGTTGCTCTCGGTAGCAAGCCTCAGGTTCTGGGCCTCGGCCGAGACAGTGACCTGCTCCACTTGCCGCTCGAGCTGAAGGTGGATGTCGAGCTTTCGCACTCGTCCCGCGACAATGGTGACGGCTCGCTGCTCGAAGCGCGCGAAACCATTAGCCACCGCACTCACCGTGTACTTGCCTGGTTCCAGTCCCTGGATTTCAAACGTTCCGTCTTCATGCACGACGGCGGCTTTCGCTTTTCCTGCCGACCGGCTCGCCGGGGTAGCCAGCACGCTTACCCCGGTTACGGCCGCCCCGGAGGGGTCAGTGACCTGCCCACGCAAACTGCCTGCTGGGTGTTCGGCGAACAAGCGTCCGGCGAGGACCGTCGACAAGAGCGCCGCCGGGATAAAGGTACACTCTGCGAATCGCCCAAGCTTCATGAAGTCCTTACCTCATCACGCACCTTGGAGAAAAGGGCAAGAAGAAAAAACAGTCTCAACCCTGCTTTCGTTCAGCCGCGGAACTGTACCGCTCGTTGTAATCCGCGTAGCTGATCAAGGTTATGTTCTCGCCCGTGATCGTTTCTCGGATCCGCGGATCGGTGAGCGTGGCAATTTCGGCCTCGCGCTCGGCCAAATAGACGGCCGAATAGTCGGAGCTCATATATCCGGGATGGCATGACAATTCCGAGAACCCGGGCGTGACCTCAGTACGGAGCAAGTACTGAAGGAAAGGTACGCTGACGTGGTAAAGGTCGGTCACCTTCCACTGCCACTGGGCATAGAAACCCGGCACGTATCTAACGGGTCCGCTGTCGCGCAGAGGGATCCCGAGCGCGGCAACTAGTTCATGAAAGACGGGCTTAACCTTCTCGTTGCGGTGCGCATGCTTATGCGAGTCAACGTGCGTCGGCAACCGCCCCAGTAACCTGTAGAACTCGTCTATCTGCCGGCGAAACTCACCCCGCACAGCGGGAATATTCTCGACATCGAATTCTCGCTCGTCCTCACCCCAGACATCCCAGTGCAATCCTACCGCTAGGCCCGGAAGGTCACGGCTCATCGCAACCGCTTCCTGGACAGCACGACCTGTCACCATCAGACTTGCGCTGGTCACAACCCCAGATGTATGGCAGTGTGCAATGCCTCGATTCACCCCCCTCGAGGCGCCAAAGTCATCCGCGTTGAAGATCACAAATTTCTCGGGCACTTGCTATCCTGTATCGCCGACCTTTAGAGTCTCCCCTGAGCAGAGCGAAGGGTCGGTACTTTCTTGCTCTGCTGACCTTAAGGTCAGCGCTACGGCGGCTTGTCCCGCAGGCGTGGTACCGGCGCTACAATTCGGCGAGCACGCGCTGCGCTACCTTGCTGGCCTCAAAGCATTCTTCCGCGATGTGTCGCGCAGTTTTGCAATGCTTGGGATAGTCGCGGTTGATCTCATCGATGGCTTCAGCGGCCTTATCCACGGTTAGAACTCCGAACAGGCCCTCACCGCTCGGCAGAACCGCCGTGAACCCGGTATCTTGCGCCACGACGGGTTTGCCGCAAGCCAGATAACAAGCGTCACGCTCGCTGAACCAGCCGCTTCGTAAGCGAACGTTCTGGTCCTTGGCCACGGTAAATTCGCCGCGCGCCCCAAATATGTACGACCGATAAGCGCCGAAGGCGTCCAGTGACATGCGAAACGGGTTCGTTAATCGCCAGCCGTGATTGCGGAGTCGCTCAGCATCCAGGGGCTCGTGGAGCATCATGGCAAGTTCAAACGGCTGGGCGGTGCGGCTGGGCAAGGACATGAATTTTTCCCACTCGTGGTGCTTGCTCCAGCGATACACTTCGCCGTTGAACTCGACGTCATTTCCCTCCTGGCGGTAATTGCCGATTGTAGTGAAGTACTTCGCGCCGGGATCAAAACAGAAGGGCCACAACTCCAAGTCAATCGGCTGGCGTGTTTTCTTGAAGCGCATTCCATTGAGCGGGACACCGCAGTCCGGAGCCCCGTAATTCTCACCATAGGTGAAGAACACATTGTGCTGGCTAAAGGCGAGCCTAGTGTGTTCGTCACCGTTGGCCAACCGCAGTTCCGAAAAGACCGGATCGGATTCAATATAGACTCGTAGCGGCGCCTGCATTTGCTCGTCACGCAGATCGGTCGCGCCAAAACTGAGAAGGACATCGCACTTGCGATACAATTCGTTCAGTTGTTGCTCGGAAAGGCCCCAGCATGCGTCCTTCCGATCCGCCAGACGGTACGCCCAGCGGTTGCCAAGCCCGATTCGGTCCATGACGCCTGCAATGTGCTGGACAGCATAAGAGCAGTCGTCCGTAACCGTGTTCCTCACCGGATCGTACGGCCAAGCCGTATCGTCTTCCACGTACCAGACATCGTGCCCAAGCCGCTCGAACCCTCGAAGCCAGTTCACGGAGAGCCAAGTCTGTCCGCCGAAGGGTATTCGTCCCATAATTCCAAAGACTACAATCACAGATTGTTGCATTGAGCTTTACTCGAGACTGGCGATGATGGAAACGTTCCTACCATCGAACCATCTGGCTACCACGGCTTCGTCGAGGTCCATTCCCGCGGCACTTCGGTACGGCGCGTCACCGCTTCGACCACCGAAATGGAAAAGAAACCTGCTGTGATTCCTAACCGCCTGGACGGCGAATCCGTCCCGTAACAATTCTGCCTGTAGTTTTGTCACGCACCAGAACCATTGAAATCTCTCGTCAAGACCGTAACGGAGGCAAAGCCATCGGTCAATTAGGAAACAATAACCGTCCGCTCGGGGCCAAGGCATGTCTGGTACGAACCCGTAGGTCGTCGCGCCAGTCCGGTGGACATCCAGTAGCTTGCGCAGCCAAAAGGGACTTCTGATCTCGACGTCGGAATTCAGCAGTAAAACATGGCTGGAAGTCCGAGATGAAGCGCTGATCCCGATATTATTGCCCTCGGCAAAGAAAGTATTCCGGTCTAGGAAGCAGATGCGATTAATACGCTCCCGTGAGAACTCCGACCATAGGTAGTCCCTCGTTTCGGTCGTAGAGGCGTTGTCGACCACGACCAACTCGTAGGTAACCTCTCGGGTGGTCGTGAGTGAGTCGAACAATAGCTTGCAATTGCCGAGGGCATTATGTGTGAGAACCACGATGCTTACTAGTTCCTGTTGATCCATTGTTCTCTCCGGCGATGGCTCTCGGCGCCGCCCATGGCCTGGCACCGAACTTTGGCCATGATCGGTCTTGTTGAAAAGTGGCTGCCTATCTCTGTTGCCTTATTGGGCAGCCGCAACCTCTTGCCACCATCCCGGCAGCCCATTCATTCTGAGAAATCTCACCATAGCACTACGAAGCTCTCGATAGTTTTCTTGTGCATTGACAAATGGCGTCACATCGCCATCTGACAGCCTCCGAAGCAGAACAATGCTTCTTTCCGGGGCATCTTCAGAAAACAACTCTATATATTCAAGCCCCATCATTTGACAGAATGAATACGTGCGCGTGTCGTGCCCGATAAACGCAGCAGGAACGCCGTTCGCGAGGCCAAGCATGCCAGCGTGCAGCCGCATGGAGAGGATGACCTGGTCTGGCTCCGTGTAAAGACTGACGTAGTCTTCAGGCCGATCGCTCTGGAAGATCATACGTCGGGGAATCTTCAATATATCGACGAGCCGAGTGTCGAAGTCTTCGTGGATCGCAAATACTAGCCGATCGGGAGGAAAGCTTGCGAGAATTCTTCTCAGGAACTCTATCTGGACAGGATGGTTGACATTGTCAGGCCAGCGATGCATGAGCCAATTTCGCGCAGTCAACAGGATCCGGCGCTTCGTGCGGGGCCGGATTTCTGGCAACGCCGCGCCTCGCGCCCAGAAGAGCACCGGACATCCCGTGAGGATGAAGTTTTCAACTCCAGTGCGAGCTACCACCTCAGCACTGTGAGGGTCTCTGACGCCACCAACGGCGCAATGCGAGTGCAGCTCTCGGATCATTTGGTAAGTCTTCCGGCTCACTTCAGTTTCGTCTAGTCTTGCGGCGCTGCTGCCAACTCCGAATGGGATGACCGGAACTTGGATGCGTGCGAGGTCTTCAGGAGAAAGCGTAGGGAACCACTGGTTCTGGTACAGGTTCGTTCCGCAAACGAGCGCGCAGTCACAGTCGTTGATGACATCGATGTCTCCTTCTGTCAATGGCTCTCGAACGGTAAACCGCAAGTAAATTACGTTGTCTTGGAGGAGGCGGCGAACAGCGGTTTCAATGAAGTGATCGCCCACGTTGCCGGTACCGATGGCCGGGCTCAGCAAGGCGATCTTCTGCACCTGCGCTGATGGTAAACGCGAATGATCCGGCAATTTTATCGGCTCAGTTCGCATTTCTTACTCCTGCCCCGGCCGGAGGTGTTCCAATTTCCGCCTCGAAGAGCTGATCGCTTTTTCGTAAGTCGCGAGGACGCGCCTGATATAGTGATTCATCGCGAAGTACTCGTCGACGCGCCTGCGTGCGGCGAGTGATAGTCTCCGACGGAGAGAGGGATTACCCAGGATGCGTTCGATTGCCGCCGCTGTGGCTTCCACATCCATGGGAGGCACGAGAATGCCAGTCTTGCCGTCAACTACCGCCTCTGGAGCACCCCCGGTTGTACAGGCAATTACCGGGCATCCGCTGGCCATGGCTTCGATGTAAACGTTCGCCACGCCTGACTCATGCTGCGCCGGTGAGCAGAAAACATCGGCGTGGCGATACAGATCAGCTACTTGCTCTCTTCCCATGAAGCCCAGAAGCTCGACATTCGACGCGGCCCCTGATTGGCGGGCCTGCCTTTTGAGGATTTCAGCCTGGTCGTCTTCCGCTCTACCAGCAATCTGCAATCGGATTCCGGGATACTTGTTGCGGAGTCGGAGGACCGCCTCGAGAACAGCGTGCACACCCTTGTTCTGGGTAATGTTGCCCACAAAAAGCACAGTGGCATTCCGGTTGTTTCTCCCGGAATCAACGGGGGGATGGAAGGAAGCGGTATCCACTCCGCAGTGGACGATATCGATCTCCTCGCGCGGCACGCCATAGAATGCGGAAGTAAAGTCGGCTATGTTCGCACTGCATGCCATTATAGCGTCTGCTCTTTTGATCGATAGTCCTTCCATGAATGTCCCAACTCGAAAAAAATCAGTGTCTTTCTCCGGCCAGCCAATGCGTTCAGCAAGCAAGGCCAGAGGTCCGTGAAGCTGCACAGCGACCGGAACCCAATCAGACAGAGACCGGTCCAGTTGGTAGGCAAAACCTTCGGCGCCATATTCCGCAAAGTCAATCACGTCAAAGCAAACAGATTGCATAAGGCGGCGCAAGTAGCGAAGAACAGACCAGGAATAGGCAAGCCAATATACAGGCGCGGCGTTAATGGGAGTGTCCTGTTCTGGCGGAGGCATTCGGTGCATGATAACCCCCTCGTTGTCCTCGGTTCTGCACTGGTAGCTCTTGTGGGCACTGCACGAGAGGACGTGCACTGTATGGCCGAGTCCGACCAGACTGCGAGCCTTGTTCCAATTTTGAGTCCCAATACCGCCGTGGGCTGTTTCCGGCGGATATTCTTGAGACACCAAACAAATGTTCATTTCTCCTTCGCCCTCCGCAAATCAGGCTGGCTGTCGTTGGCGACGCCGTCTTACGTAAGCCGCCACCACCAAGGTGCATTCATCCGACTTCGGCTTTCGCCAGCCTTCCAAACTGCAAGGTATAGAGACGTCGGTAAATTCCGTCCCTTGCCAGAAGCTCAGGGGCTGTTCCGGTTTCGACGACTCGTCCGTGCTGCAAAACCACGATGCGACTGGCTCGGCGGATGGTCGATAACCGATGTGCAATGATAAACGTGGTGCGCCCTTCCATCAGGCGTTCTAAGGCGTCGAGCAAGGAGGCCTCCGTGGCGACATCGAGAGCGGAAGTTGGCTCGTCGAGGATCAGAACGGGCGCATCTTTAAGCAGTGCCCGGGCAATGGCCAAACGCTGGCGCTCTCCCCCGGACAGGGTCGCGCCACGCTCCCCAATGACGGTCTCGTATCCGTGCGGGAGCGCGCGGATAAATCGGTCGGCGTTGGCTGCCTGAGCCGCGGCTATGATCTGTGCTCGCGTGGCGCTTGGCCTTCCGTAAGCTATGTTTTCCGCTACGGTAAGCGGCAGCAGTAGACAATCCTGCGGGACGACCGCCACCTGAGCCCGCAGGCTCGCCAACCGCAGGTCGCGAAGGTCGGCGCCGTCGAAGGTAATCCGCCCCCGGGTGGGATCAAACAACCGAACCAGCAGCGCAGCCAACGTGCTCTTCCCAGCCCCAGTCTCGCCGACGATGGCTACACTCTCCCCTGGCCGCGCTTCGAGGCTGACAGCGTCCAAGACGGGAGTTCCGGGCTCATAGGCAAAGCCGACGTTTTCAATTTGAATGTGACCACACCGGCCGCGGCGGGGCGCAGGCAAGGGCTTGGCGCGAGGAGAGTCGTGGACCTCTTGCGGTACGTCCAAGACCTCGAAGATGCGACGCGCCCCGGCGGCTGCCGTAGCATAGCTCGACCCCACCCACGCCAGTGCGGCCATGGGCCCGTACAGCGACCCAACGTAGCTAAGCAGGACCAGCAAGCTGCCGAGCGACAAGCGGCCACTCAGCACATGAAACGCCCCCACCGTCAGCACACCGGCAGTAGATATTGCCACTACCGCATCAGTGCTGTTCTTGAACACCAGTTCCGCGATCGTAGTGCGCAGAGCGGCGCGAGCAGTGTCTTGGGTCGCCTGCCGGAAGCGCCCGTCTTCGTGCTCTTCGCGACCGAAGACCTGCACCGCCGGAAGCGCCGTCAGAATCTGCTCGGCCCGCGCCGTCATTTCTCCCTCTAACCGCGATTGCTCGTAGCGGCGGTCGAACATGGGCCGAAGGCACACCTTCATAGCAACGGCCATGCCGACCGCGGCCGCCAGGGCAACGATACACGCCAGGGAATCAAGCCGCCAGATCACGGCGCCCATCGCCACCAGCATCACTAAAGAACTGACGAGGGGCAGGATCACGCCGGTCAGGAGTTCACGGACGCAACCGCAGTCTGCGGTGACACGCTGGGTCAAATCCCCAGTACGCTGCTGGCTATGGAAGCGCAATGACAACTGCTGGAGATGATCAAATACTTCGCCTGCCAGACCATACAGCGAGCGCGTGCCGATGCCCGTCTGCACATAGGCGCGCACCATGTTGCTGGTCCAAGCGCCCAAGAAGAGCAGGATTGTCCCTGCGGTCAACCAGGCAAGCAACCCGAGCGGAGACCTCGCTCTGGGGAGATTCAAGAGCCATAAGGTAGCTGAGGGCAGGGACTGGCGCGCCAACACGTGGTCGATGATCAGCTTGAGTGGCCACGGCTTAAGCAAATCAAGACCCGCCGAGATAAAGTTGAGCAGCAACACTACCGCGAGTCCCCCCCTATAGGGGAGCGCATACCGGCCCAGGCGCACCCACCAGCGTCTGTGCCGAGATTCTATTGCTCGGGTTGCAGTCAACATCGATACGGGTGTTACTGACATTGTCCACCTAGGCAAGCTGGCCAGCGACTGTCACTCCCGGAGTCGAGAACTGGGTAGAGTAGTAGCTGTAAAATGCCCCACGCGCACCTAATAGCTCTTCCGGTGTGCCGGCCTCAACAATTCTTCCCCCGCGGAGAAAGGCAATCTTGCCTGCCCGACGGATGGTAGACAGCCGGTGAGCAATGATGAAGGTCGTCCGCGAACCAATCAAGCGCTGGAAGACTTCGAGGAGCGCCGCTTCCGTCTGGGCATCCAAGGCGGAGGTGGGCTCATCGAAGATCATAATGTCCGCGTCCTTGAGCAAGGCCCGCGCTACAGACAGGCGTTGTTTTTCGCCGCCTGACAGCGTGCAGCCACGCTCGTCGATTACCGTGTTGTAGCCGTTAGGAAGAGCTTCTATAAAATCGTGGGCACGGGCCGCTTTTGCCGCCGCCACGATTTCCACCCTGCTTGAGCCGGGCCGGCTGTAGGCAATGTTTTCGGCGACACTGATGGGTAATAGGTAGGGTTCCTGAAGTACCATTGAAACGCGCCCGCGCACGTCGGCGATCCGCATATTCCGGATGTCAACGCCGTCAATGCACACGCGGCCCTTCCACGGATCAAAGAGGCGCGGAATCAAACACGCCAGTGTGGACTTGCCTGCTCCAGTCTCGCCTACAAGCGCCACGGTTTCGCCGCGCTCCGCAATCAGGCTCAGATCGGCGAGCACCGGCAGGCCAGGGTCGTAACCGAAAGTAACATTTTCGACGGCCACACGCTGCCCGCCGGGCCGGGGGGCGAGAAGCAAAGGGCGCGGCTTTTCTGGCAGTAGGCGCTCGTCTTCCAATACCTCGAGCGCTCGGTCCAGGCTCGCTTCGATCGGCTTCAGAGTTGCGTAGCTTCGGAGCAGTCCTTCCGCGGCGCTCTGAAGGTTGCGCATGTACGTCACGAACACGAGCAGACCACCTACCGTCAGCGTTCCGGAGAGAACCCGCCGCCCTCCCACTAGAAGCACAATGGCAGAACCTAGGGTGGTGATTAAGCCACTCGCCATGCCGTAGAGGCTGTTGGTTAATGCTCCGCGCTGAGACCAGTCGATGGCATCGTTCGCCAAACGCTCAAACGATTTTCGGTTATCCGGGGTTGTGGCAAACGCCTGCACGAGAGACAGGGACGAGAGCGTCTGTTGAACGAAGCTGGTTATTCGGGATTGCGCCTGGCGAGTGAACTTTGCCCGCCGTTTGAGCGCTCGTCCGAAAAACAGCGACGTCGCGCCCAAGAAGGGAGCAAGCAGCAGCGAAAGCATTGCCAGTTTGGGTTCCAGGCGCCAACTCAGTAGGCCCACGGCAACCAGAGTTGCCACATTCGCCAGGGGTGACATCAACAGGGTGGCTGTCAAGGAGTGAATGCTCCAGGCGTCACCGGTGAGCCGGCTGAGGGCATCGCCAATATAGTCGCGATGGTGAAGCAGCAGGGAGCGGTGAGTGTAATGCTGGAACAGGTCACCGGCGAGGTGGTTCGCCATCCGCTGCCCGGCCACGGTCCAGGCCCAGTCGAGCGCTGCCCCTATCGCGCTACTCCCCACGAACAGAGTAATACCGCTCAGTGCTGCTGCGATGACCAGCACGCGAGCGCTGGCGTGCAATCCTGCCGCCGCCGTCAGTTGTTGCAATCGCCAAGGCAGCGGCTGGTGCTGGAGCGCGCAATCAACCAGCAACTTCATAGGCCAGGGTTGAAGGGCCCCGACCACTGAAGCGAAGCCGGTTAGACATCCAATGGCGATGAGTATAGGCCACTGCCGCAATGCGTAGGGCAGAAGCTTCGCATATCGCCAACGCAATCTGGTCATAATCCAAACGCCCCGGATATTCACGACTCTTTCGCCGCCCCTTGAGGGGTTAGCGTAGGGCACATCCGCGGCTCAGATCGTTAGCAGGATGCGAAAGAACGTGTCTGACCGTTGTCATTCCGACCCTGAGCGGAGCGAAGGGGAGGAATCCCGCCCTGGAAGTCCCGATCTGATCGAGGCGGGATTCCTCGTCGTCTCCATCGGTTGATGGACTGACGGACTCCTCGGAATGACGGCCTGGAGCGGTTTTTCGGCATCCTTTTAGGGATTACGCTATCGTTCAGTCTGCCTTCTCGACCTCGTTCGCACACTCCAATTCCAGTTCTTGAGCCACCTCAGCAGCGGACGCTATGCTGACGGCTTCCAGACGGTCCTTCTCCGCGATGACGGCGATCCACAAGAGCGCGAAGGCGGCAGTCAAAACTGCGGCAGCAGAGTGATAATCGAGCAAGGCTGCGAGCACCGAAAGCGCGGCGATAACTCCGAACGTCCAGGACACCGCTGAGGGTGGCTTGATCACTGCCGAAAGCCGCGCCAGCCTTTTGGGGCCCCCGTGATGCTCCACCACCATCCGAAGCCACGCCACTCCCAGGGCCCCACGCCTTACCTTCAGGTCCCAGTCCTGCGAAGTCGGATTCCACCCCGCCGCACAACCGCGTGAGGCCAATCGCTTAAGCAGGCGATCAAGAAAATTGTACTTGTCTAAGCTCATGCTTCCGGGGATGCTCCAGCGGACCTGGCGCTTGAAAGGCTGGAGCCGCTGCCACCAGGTACTCGCCCGATCTCGCGAGCGATCCGCTCGAAAGACGGAGCGCCAAGGCGTAAGCCCTCCCTTCAGGCGCCCCCAGTCTCGCGCCAGAGGCTCGAGAAAGTGCAAGAAAGCGATCGCGGCTCTCCACTTGAGCCGCGAGGAAAATTTGGGCGGCCCTTCGGTGGCAACCAACACATTCAAATTCGCCTTGCTGGCGCAAGAAACGCAGTAGGCGATCGTGTAAGCCAACCCTATTCCAAACAATGCAAAAGCCCAAGGGAAAAAGATTCCCAAGACCGGCAGCGCCACCATCATGAGGTGCCACTCCATGGCCCGCGGCAAGAAGCTCAAGAGGTTTCCCGGTCCCGGGTCATACATAGGCTGGAACGGCGCGGAGCCCCAGAGGCCATGATAAACAGCCGGGGGGCTCATCAACCGGAAGAAGGGGTAGGGCGCGTAGATTCTCCCACCCCAAAAAGCATGGCCCCAGGGATTGAACTTGCTCGGCGTCTTTCGCTCCAAGGCCGCTTCCGAAACCCCGTAGCCCACTTGCTGGCGCCAATAGGCTCGGATCGACGGGCGCCGATGATGCCAAACTACGGCGGAAGGGCTGAAACCGATTTGGTAGCCATTTTCTAGCAACCGCCAGCAGATATCGACATCGTCGGCTGCTGCCCGAAAGATGGGATCGAAGCCGCCGATCTCCTCCAGGACTGACTTGCGGAAAGACATATTGCAACCAGGAATGTGTTCAGCGTATTGGTCGTTCAGCATGACCTGCGTGGGCCCACCAGGCGACCTATAAACGCACTTTGCCACCCAGTTATCTCCCGCAGGAACGACATTCGGGCCGCCTACACCCGCGACTTTGAATTTCTTATAGGTGACGGCAAGGTAGCGAAGCCAGTCGGGATCAGCGTCTGCGTCGGAGTCGATGTAAGCAACAATTTCACCCTTGGCAGCCCTCAACCCCTCATTCCGCGCGGCGCTGATCCCGCGATTCGGCGTCGTGATGCATTGGAAAGGAAATCGGCGGGCGATCTCTTCCGTCGCGTCCGTCGAGCCATCGTTGACGACAATCACTTCGTAATCAGGATAGTGCAGCTTCTGCAATGAGGTCAGACAATCTTCGAGCGTGCGCGCCGCGTTGTGCGCGCCAACCACCACAGAAATTTTGGGCCACTGTCGGTCGGGGGGAAATGGCGCACCGCTGGTGAACCTGCGCTGTACGACCTTGTAGGAGGGCTTGGGCCGGCGCTGCGCATCAACCAAGCCGAAACCCCAATCCTCCACCAAGCAGTTGTCCTGGTAAAAGGGATCCGTCCAGGTGAAGATAACCCCTCCGGCCGACCCGTGATCGAAGATCTCCTCGATCTGCCAGTCCAGAAAATTCGCCTGCCCCTCTCTTCCGTGCCGGAAGCTGCACATTCCAAACTCGGTCAATAGCAGGGGAAGTTCCCCGGCCAGGTGCTGGAGGCGCGATAAATAGGCGCAGAAGTCCGGACGGTTGTGGAGGTAAACGTTGAAGGTGAAGACATCGACGAAGGGAAGCTCCAAATACTCTGTGGTCGGAAAGTTTGTATAGGTCACCAATCCCTCGGGGTCTTCATCCTTGGCGACTTGGCAAAGGTCTTTCAGGAAAGCCTCAACTTTTTTGCGACCGTGCCAGCGCACGATCGCGGGAGGAATTTCCTTGCCAACGCAGTACATGAGAATTGCCGGGTGCCGGCGGCACGCTGCTACCCCCGCCTTGACTTCGCGAAGCTTTTGCCTCCGGACCTTGCTATTTTCGAGGAAACAGACGTACTCCATCCACGGCACGACCGTGATCACCCTGAGTCCGTACTCTTGTGCTTGATCCAAAAGAGAAAGTGGCGGCACCGTATAGGTCATCAGAGTGTTGATTCCGGCCGCCCGCATGAGTGCGAAGTCCCTCGCCACATCCACGGATTCGGGGAATTGGTGGCCCTCCCGGTTGGGAGGGAAAGCCCCATACGCGACGCCCCGGATAAAGAATTTCTCGTCGCCGAGGTGCAAAAACTTCCCTTTTACTTGTGGCCGACCGAGACTCATTTCGGGCCACACACCTGATGCCACTTCTTGCTCACAGGTAACCTCAAGGTTCGTCATATCGTCACCTGGATGAAATTTGATTTCCATGCTTTCCTCATTCGGGTGCCGAGACGTTCCCACGCCGCAGTCGGGAAAGACCAGATAGGCAAGTGGTCATGCTCATTGGACAGTCTTCGGTTTCCATCGAGAAAAGAGAACAAATCACCTTCGCAAACCTACCTGCCCCCCCTAGTTTCGCCCGCTAAACTGTAAGGACGATTGTCGAGGCTTGAGACAGCGAGCTGTGTTTATCAAAAGGACCAGCAAGCCCTACGAGCCCGAGGGCGGTTGCTGTTCCCCTCCCGGTCGCCGGAGAGGTATTCCGGCCCTCCCCAAGACCATAGGACGTTAACTCACTTATATTGGTTCATTAGAATGCCCTAACGCTAGTAGTTTTTTATAAACAAGCATTGTTTGTCAACCTAAATTGAATATTTCTGTTGGCATTGATTTTGTGGAAATCGCCTGTGGGCGCGCCCCCAGAACGAAGTGTTGCGAGATCCGAGTCTTTTGCCGACATTGCAAGGTCTTGCTGGAGGAAGCTTAACTTCCTACGCCGGAAGTAAGTATCCTCCGGCAAAGCGGGGGGCTTTGTAGCCTCAGTGAAGGCCTGCCGCCCTGACAGAGATTGGTGTCCCGGCCTGGGAGAGTAGCTGAGTCCACCATTCGCCGTAGGAACGAGTCTCGCAGGCCCTTTATCGAATAGGCAGGGATTGCGGTGGAGGTCACAGGTCGAACGCGGAAACCCGCAAATGCTTTCGAGGTTGTTCTTCGTGGTTGTCGAGCAGGGGGCATGCCCGCCTTGGTCTTGTGACCCCAGGGGAAAACGGAGAAACGTCAAGCACCGGCCCGCACGCCTATCGCATATTGTCTCAACGGAGGTGTTCACCCGGAAAACTTGGGAACAATTTGGGAACAATAACGCCCGAATACCCCGCAAAACCGACCACCTAGGCCGAAGACAAAGCTAAGCGAGCCAACAAGATAGCAATTCTGGGTTAATCAGTAGGTTGGGGGTTCGATTTCCTTACGACTCACCATCTAACCCTTTATTGCATAACAGCTTCCGCCAGTTGCCCATTTTGGTGCATACCTCGCTGGGGGGACTCTTGTGGGGACCCTCACTGCGTCTCGTGCATTTGGTGTTGTTCTTCCGGCCAGGGCAGGAATTCGTTTTTCACAAAATCCTCGCATTTCGGAGTGGAACCGTGGTGCACAATCCCCGCCTGGCCTTGACAGGGCATGTTGAACAACCCTCTTTTCAAACTCAGCTACTCAAACTCCAGCGCGCAATAGACAGAGAGCGCGGGAAGTCTGAAATCCGTCCCCGGCGCCGCAGCCACGCCCGGGAGAGTGCGCGCCTCCTTCGTTCCAGGCTGCCACAGCCGCGCCGACCCGACCCGATCATTCACCCAGACGGTGACGGAATCGGCGGGCTTCAAGGAATAGTTCAGCACTTGAACGAGTCGTTTTCTGTGGGTGGGATCGATACTCGAATGGCAGTTCGTCGCTGCCGGGTTGTAAAGACGCACGAGATCATTCCGACGACTCACCAACAGGTGAGTGTCCACGGCCACCTGAAACGGATCTTGGAACCCCTCTTCTGCCACTGCAATTTGCCCCTCGCCGACATTATACATCCTATAGTGAATCGAGGGGTCTTTCTCGGTTGGCTTCACCTCCGAAGGTCCCCAGTAAGCTGCTGCAATCAGCAATCCCCCTTGCCGGACAAAGTCGAGCAACTGGGAAAGTTGTCCCGCGCTGGGCGCTTCGTTGTCGAGCCAGAGTATCGCCTTCAACCCTTGGGCGGGCGCTGGCAGTGATCTCGATCTCTCGAGGATCTGGAACTGAACTTG
>Ga0315282_10004714_pt1 | contig 23652 bp, 6 predicted proteins | sample YL17G07_20_MG_FD_203693 | JGI IMG/M metagenome (GOLD analysis project Ga0315282, IMG submission 203693) | Sediment microbial communities from Yellowstone Lake, YNP, Wyoming, USA - YL17G07_20 | ecosystem: Environmental > Aquatic > Freshwater > Lake > Sediment | place: USA: Wyoming | collected... | reverse complement strand
CCGTGGCTCCCCGGACCCAGAGGACTTCGTATTCAGGAACCGGAATGGCAATCCATACCGTGACCTACGCGAGGCGTTTGAGCGCGCCTTGCACCGGGCCGGGATTACCGGCTGCCGCTTCCATGACCTCCGGCATACCTGTGCCAGCCATCTCGTGAGCAACGGCGTGGATATCCTGGTTGTAAAGGAACTGCTTGGCCATAAGACGCTGGCGATGACGCAGAGGTATGCCCATTTGTCGCCGGAACGGGGGAGGAGCGCGGTGGGCCTCCTGGCGGGTCTGTTTGGTAGTACCAAGGCGCCCTAGCCCGTCAACGGTTGTCATCTGCTTTGCATCTAATTGCGGTGAGAAGGCACCAAAGTCGGCTCAAAAAGGCACCCACGTGGCACCAAAAGGCGTTGACGAGGTGTCAAAGTGACGGGAGTGCTGATAATATCTAGACAGGTTTATAAAAGCCGGGGTGGCGGAATGGCAGACGCAGAGGACTCAAAAGCCATCGAAGGCCTTTTCAGAAACGCTGAAATATCCGCAGGAAGTTCGAACACACAAAGCTAACTGCAAAACCGCCAGTTCTCTGGTCATCTCCCATTTACCCTGGATTTCCCTGGAGTCTGGCACCCACACGGCACCAGATTCCGGCCACGGGCGGCAGCTAGTTTCCTGTCCCCAAAGGCGGCTTCCCGCGCTACTGAGGCTCTCGGACCCGCCCATTATGGGCAACCCAGCGTCTACGCCGGTCTATGGGGCCGGAAAGGGCATCGTAGGGGGTGGGAAGTCACCGGAGGCGGGTTCCCGATGACCGCCAAGATCAACCCGGCCATTGCCAAGTTGGCCGTCCCGGTAGGACGCCTGCACGAGGACCCCCAGAACGCCCGGAAGCACGACGAGCGCAATATCGGGGCCATCGTGGCGTCCCTTCGGGAGTTCGGCCAGCAGAAGCCGGTCGTGGCCCTCAAGAATGGCATCGTAATAGCGGGTAACGGCACCCTACGCGCGGCCCAAAAGTTGGGATGGGATAGGCTGGCCGTGGCGTTCTTCGACTCGAAGGACGCCGCAAGGGCAAAGGCATACGCCATAGTTGATAACCGTTCAGGTGAGATTGGTTCCGAGTGGGATGCTCCCGTCCTGGTTGAAACCCTGAAGGAGCTGGAAGCGTCAGGATTCGACGTAGCCGGAACGCTTAATTTCAGCAACGTAGAGATAGGCGACCTTCTGGCCGAATGGGAGCACGACAACCCGGTCCAGCTCGAGGACGGCGATATCCCGGAACCTCCGGCCAACCCCGTGACCAAGCCCGGCACCCTGTGGATACTGGGGGATAACCGGCTCCTATGCGGGGATTCCTCCAAGAAGGACGATTTGGCAAGGCTTCTGGCCGGCAACCGCATCCACCTGGTGAATACAGACCCTCCGTATAATGTGAAAGTTGAGCCGCGGTCGGGGAACGCCATCCGGGCTGGTCTGTCGTCGTTCAAGGACTGGCATTCGGGCAGGGCCCACAAGGGGCTTAAGCACCACCAGTCATTCGATCTGGCGCGCGGGGCGGTGGGGAAATCCACGGGAAGGATGCGGGCAAAGGATAGGCCGCTCATAAACGACTTCATCCCGGAGGCCGAGTTTGAGAAGCTACTCCGGGCGTGGTTCGGCAATATCGCGGAATCCCTCATCCCCGGCAGGTCTTTCTACATCTGGGGCGGCTATGCGAACTGCGGCAACTATCCCCCCGCCCTCAAGGAATCCGGCCTCTACTTCAGCCAGGCCATCATCTGGGTCAAGGAACACCCGGTGATGACCCGCAAGGACTTCATGGGCAACCACGAATGGTGCTTCTACGGCTGGCGCGAAGGGGCCGCCCACTATTTCGCCCCCGACGTCCACAACGCCACCGATGTATGGGTCGTAAAGAAGGTGAACCCGAGCGCCATGGTCCACTTAACCGAGAAGCCGGTAGAGCTGGCCGCGCGGGCGATGACCTACTCCAGCGTAAAGGGAGAGAACGTCCTGGACCTGTTCGGGGGCTCCGGCAGCACCCTTATCGCGGCGGAACAGATGGACCGGAAGGCCTTCCTCATGGAGCTCGACCCCGCGTACTGCGACGTGATCATCCAGCGATTTGAAACACTGACCCGCCAGAAGGCCAAGCGGGGGAAGGAGAAGATCTGATGTCCAGGCGCACGCACGACTGGGAGGCGCTCGCGCGGGCCTGGCTCACGGACAAGCGGCAGACGCCGGCGCTCTCGCAGCGCGAGTTTTTCCGCTCGCGGGGAATCGATCCCTCGGTGGGCAACCGCAAGATCGGGGCCAGGATGAAGGCCGACTGGGAGGCGGTGCAGGCCCAGGCCCGCCAGCATGCCATCGAGGCGGTGGGCAACGACCTGGGGGCCGAGGCCGGACGGTTCATCAGGCTGGGCAAGACCGCCGTGCAGATAGGGGCCAGGAACATCTTCCCCAAGCTCGCCACTGACGGTAGCGAAATACCCCCCCCGCACCAGCCCTCGAACTTCAGCGAATCGCTGGCCTTGATGAAGGAGGGCCGGACCCTCACGGAGGTGGGGATTACCCTCCTTACGGGCGGCGAGCCGCTTAAGTCCGAGACGCCCGAGGACATCGTCATCGACTTCATCCCCCCGGCAGCGCCCGTCTCTGCAGAGCCAGCCGACCCCGCCCCTGCTGAGCCGTTACCCGGGCAGAAGCCGGATGCGGAGGCGGAAGGCGGGAGGAAGGAGCCGTGAAGTTCCGGTTCCCGCTCCTGCCCTGGCAGGTCAAGGCACGCGAGCTGCGGGCCACCCGGCCCCTCCTGGTCGTCAACGGTGGCGTGCACACGGGCAAGACCGTATGGGGCGCGGTGGAGCTACTGGCGGACATGAACGCCCATCCCGGCGCGGTCTTTTGGTGGGTGGCGGGCCAGCGGTTCCAGCTCGAGGCCATGTGGACCTTCCTGAGGCCGCATTTCCTCCGGCTCGGCGCGCGGATCAGGCAGGCCCCTCTCCTGTCCGCCACCCTGAAAAACGGCGCCTGCGTATTCGGGGTGTCTGCCGAGAACTTGGACGCCATTGCCTCCCACCATCCGCTCGCTATATACGGAGACGAGGTGGCCAAGTGGAGGAAATCGGCATATGAATTGGTTCGGCTGCGGTTGGTGTCAGCTCAGTCCACGCGGGGGCTCTTCCTCTCCACCCCAAGGCCAAACTTCTGGCGCGAAATGGTCCGCTGGGGCCGCGAGGGCAAGGGGGGCCGGTGGGGGCTGATCCATATACCCACTCCGGAGGCGGGGCTTGTCACGCCGGAAACCATCCAGGCCATCCGCGAGGACTTGCCGGACGAACTGTTCCGGCAGGAGATCATGGCAGAGGTGCTGGAGGGCACGGGCAGCGTATTCACGAAGGTCCTGGAAGCCGCCACGGGCTCCCCTCATGATTCCAATTTCACTACAACCTCAGGACCATGCCAGACCATTCGCAACATACATGATATGGACATCAACCGGCAGGTGATGAGCTTCGGGGGCGGCAGCCGGTATGTCATCGGATACGACCCGGCAAAGCTCCGGGACTTCGCGGTGGTGCTGGTGCGCGGCGGTGACCGGGTGGTGTACATGGAGCGCTGGGCGAAGCTGCCGTATATCGACCAGGCGGCCAGGGTGGCCGCGCTGGCCCACCGGTACAACGACGCCGCGATTGTCATCGATGCGGGTGGGCCTGGGGAGGCGGCTGCTGAGCTCTTGGAGCGGCAGCACAGGAAGCGGGTCACCAGGGTCACCTTCACCAACCAGCTGAAGGAGCAGTACGTGAACAAGACTATCCTCCGGTTTGAGCAGGGGCGCATCAAGCTGGTCGACCCCAAGCACGGCGGGCCTTATAAGGCGCTGGTCGACGAGCTCACGGCGTTCGAGCGGTGCCGCACGGATGCAGGCCTCAGCTACACGTACAGCGCCCCGGAGGGCGAGCACGACGACTGCGTTACGGCCCTGATGCTGGCGTTTGGGGCGGAAGAGCCGAGGGTGCCGTATGCGGTTAACGTATACTCGGGGCCGTCCTGGATAACCTACGACTACGGCGATTGAACAACCGCCGGTCGGGTTGTATGATGGCCGCGTGGCATCGAAATGGGGCTGCATGAGGATTCAGTTTCTGGTGTGGATGGTGCTCGTGTTTGGTTTTCCCACAGCGGTATTTTCAAAGCCCTTGTATTTTGAGATATCCGGGGATTGTTCATTGATTAATCCATATAAGGCGGTAAACGGAGTTATGTCGCAGGCTGATAGGCTCGGCATGGATTTTGTTGCTAAATACGGAGGATCCCATGAGGTGAAGCTGCTTCAAAAACCGAACTGGCTCGGTGGTGCGAGGCTGGGGTTGGATTGTCAATACTGGGACAAGGTCGATATCAGCTTTGCCACCAGCGTTTGGGGGGCAAACGACGAGATAAGGGTGGACATGTTTGGGAAGGGTGATGGAGGAGAGTCGGTAAAGGATGCATGGGTGGTGCCGGTTATTGGTCTTTCGTTCAATGTGGGCTCAGGTTACAGGTTGTTTGGGGGTGACACCGGCTGGGGAATCGTGACATCGATCCGCCCCGGACTCAGTATCTTCCGGGTAGTAGGCCATCGTGTTATCAACATGAAAGGGGGGTATGAAGGGGATAATCCAGACCTCATAGGTAGGTTCTTTTCGTTTGACCTGGCTGCCACAATTCGGAATCCCGATCATCCGTTCATATTGGAGGCGGGTTATCGGATGTTGCGCTTCCCTTCCTTGCTATTTGCCTCGAATTTCGATATGGATGGGGACAAATTTATGGAAATTAAGGCGGGGAAGAAATTCCTGGCCGAGAACGGAGTTCCGATTCCCTTCGAGCTCAGCGGATTTTACATTAGAACGGGTTTCATGTTTCGGATACTGGGGCTGAAGGCCGAAAAGGCAGAAGCCATTGGCGGTGACGCGGGCAGCAAGATACCAAAAGGCCCCAGTCCATACGAACAGGAATACGGAATTGCGAACGAGGAATACACGGCAGGCCAATACGATACTGCCATTCAACGACTCAAAGTGGTTGTGAAACAGGATCCGAAATATTGGGAGGCATGGCAATTACTGGGTAACGCCTATTATGCGAAAGGGCAAAAGGACGATGCAATCAGGGCATACGATAAATCCTTAGTAGTAAATCCGGAAAACCCGCAATTGAAAGCATGGGTCGAGAGTATTCGTACCCCAGGACCTCCCAACTGACGGACTAACGCGAGCCAATAAAAAGATGTGGAGTGGTACTGTTTGTAGGTAACGAGAAAATATTTCCATCCGTTGGAGAATATTCCCGGTCCTGCATAGGTATACGCTCTGGTCCTTTTCATTTGGCCCGTTTCGCCTGTCTAAGGGTCCCTGGGATGTCATTTTTCCCTTGTTTGGAACCACCACCTGTGATACGGTGAATTCACTATGACCCGGAACGGAGCAGGTTCCGCGGCGAGGGATGTAAGGGGGAGGGGGTTCCTTCTGGCGGCAGGAATGCTTGCGTTTTTTGCACCGGCAATCGCGGGAGCGGATGAGGTAGACGACCTCCTAACCAAGCGGCAGAACAACTTCGCCCATCTCAAGAAGATGCGGGCGGAATACGAAGTAGATACCGAGCGTCCCGCAGTCAAGGGAGAACCGGCCAGGAAGGTCGGGATGAAATACGGCATGACCATCCGGGTGAGGGATAGGCACCATCCCGACCCCGCCAAGCGATTCGACGTGGAAATGGATATGCACGAGCCCATGCGGATGCACGCCAAATACGAGAATGGCGTCTTCAGCTACGAAACCCCCTCCGGCCAATGGATGACCCTGACGGTTCCGCCTGAGGGTTTGAAGTTCCTGTCCGACCTGCCGGAACGGAATGTCGGAGATGCTGGGTCCGCCAAAGTCCACTACGACATCAAGCGCAGGAAGGATAAGGATAGCCTGTTCGGTGGGAAGAAGGGGCTCGAATATGTCCCAAAGGGCAAGGCAAAGATGTATGCCCGGAAACTTGAAATTGTAGATACTGACACCGGCCAGCCTCTGCTGATCGAGCACTACGATGATTCCGGCCACGTCAAGTGGCGGATGAAGGTTAACAAGCTGGGCAAACACAACGGTGTAGCCATCGCCGAGGACACGGAGACCGAATCGGATAGCACTGTTGGAGTCATAAAGAAACACTCCAGGCTTACGAAGGTAGAGGTGGAAACCGAATGACAGGAGGTGATCCAGGTATGGGGAGATTACCGTTTACAATCGCGGCCATGTTGATCTTGTCTGGCATCAGTCTGGCGCAGGCAAGCAGGCCAAAAGTGGCGGATACCCCGCCTGTTCAGGAGACAGCGACGCCGTTGACTGTATCAACTCCAGCTACGGCGGCACCAGCGATATCCAGTGCGCGGACTGTAACGGGAAGGCCTGCTGACCTCGACCCCCGTATCCTTTGGCTTGATGAATTGCAGATGCCGCAGAGCGGAGGGCCGGAGCCGCTGGTGAAAGTAAGGGAATTAAGGGTTCCGATTGGAGGTTCTATACAAGATGTTGTCGAATGCGACAAAGATCTGGTTCTATTTGTTTCCGGGCGTAAACTGATTGTTTTCAGAACTGATGTCGATGGAAATATTAAATGGACATACGAATTGAAGGGGGGAATAATCTGGACTGTATTGGGAGATGGCAGGAAGATTTATGTGGTTCCGCTTTGTGCCCCTGAAGAGGTGGGACCGCTTGAGGATATTCTCGTGTTAGAACAAACCGGAGAAATAGCCGGACGGATAAAGTGGCCATTACTGTCAAAGAAGAAGGTATTACGTTGGATCGTTTTGGATAAAGGTCTGATAGTTGGCGAATACGCCGACGGCCGCCGCATCCACGCCCGCATAGACCCGAAGTCCACGGTTGACCCCGATGACATACTGACGGTGGGGGATGTGGGGGTGGGTGGAGAGGACACTAGGGAAATCCGAAAGAAGAACTACAGAGCCGGATACGCCGTTTTGGGGGCGGAACCGGTGGATTGGGATTATGATCGGGCCAGCGCTGCAAAATTGAACAAGAAACGCAGGGAACGGGCTGACAAATGGCGCGGTCATAAGCTTTGGATCAACCGACTTCCGGGATACGATCCGTCCGCTGCCGATAAGCAAATTGCGCGAGGCGACTGGTGGAAACCGGAGACCTTTTTGGGAAGGACGCTTGCCCTTGAGCCTGACGGTTCGGTATGGATGGACTTCGGGATTCACAATCCCTTCCATCTTTCCCAGGGTGAAATGGACGAATTGGACGAAAAACGGGAGACGGGAAGGATGGCCAGGTCTGGCATTGCGTTGTTCGCACCGGACGGTCACCTGCGGGGTTACATGATAACCCCTTGTCTACCACATCACGTTGAGGGCGCCGCGTATCTGGAATGCGGCCAAGTCCTCGCTCGTGTGGAGCCGATGAAGGCCAAGTAGATTATGAGTCCCCGATTCGACCTCGGTTTTCTGCCGATGCTGGCGTTACTAATGAGCCTCGCATATATCAGTGACATCCCAACCCATTCCCCATAACACTTGTTGCGTCACTGTATTCGGCGAACCTCATTAATGTGCAGTGCTGGCCCGGCGGCGGCATTGGAATCAGTTCAACTAGAGTCGTTGACCAAAGTTACCGCGGATATCGATATACCCAAATACGTGACGATATCTCCATTTCGAGCATACAGTTCGACAGTGGCAAAAGAGTCTCCGCAAGAAGGCGTTCCTGAAAAGACGCTGACGTTGTTCGAAGGTAAGGTGACCGTCCCGCTCCAGATATATTTGGCTGCGGTTGTCCTGGGCGAAATAGACATCGCGGGAAAGGTCGGTGATAGGGATACCAATCGTGCGGGTAAATATACGCCCGAACAAAAACAGGCCTTCCACGCCCAGGCACAGGCAGCGCTGAACTGTTTGCTGTATAGGATGGCGAATCAGGAGTTCAGGGCAGGGACGAACCCAATCGTGAAGGTAGAGGGGGACACAGTGACGGTGTCCGGTGAGAATCCCGGTCCCGGGAAGACCAGCTTCCAGACCACGGCGTTGCCGATGGATTTCCAGAAGTTGATGGATGAATACGGCGAAGACAAGGGAGTGGAGATTGCCGCTGCCACGATAAGAGCATTCTCGCGCCGGGATTATTTCATGATTGAGGGAGCAAAAATGGATGCCGTATTCGGAATCGTCGAGCAGGTCATAAGCAACACATATCCAGGATTGGACGAAGATGCCACAATACAAACCGCCCCCATCGCCACTCTCGGTAGCAAGATGCCGATGGACCTGCCGTATTTCGAAAAGACCTCATACGGCATGACCTCCGACGTGAACGTGACCACGGGCGGCGGCTGGGTCGTCCACCTACGTGCCCAGCCGAGCCCGGAATACCTGTGGAAGGGCGTATACAGCGGAACGGTGTCCGGCAATGCCGGCACGGACCAAGTGGGGATGAGTCAGAAGGGGATGATAGCGCTGGCGGCCCAGGGCCTGAGCGCCACGCAGATATTGGACCATTACTATCATTTCTCCCCTCCCTTCGTGCAGAGGGTGGAGGTATACAACCTGGATGATACACTCCAGCAGACATTCCTGGACGCACAGGCCGTGAACGACGCCGCGACCATCCGGTCCCTTTTCTTCGGGAAACTTGCCACCCGCCTTACAACCGACTGGAACTGGTGGAGGCCGCTGGCCTTCCTGAGCACATGGGTGAGGGGGGAGGTGGACAGGCGGAATCCCATGTCCGCGACGCGCTGGCTGGAATCCCGGGACCACGACGGGGCGTCGGCGAAGAAGGGCCTGGGAATCGCCGTATATTTTCACGAGGCCGTTGCGGGGACGCAAACGCTCGGTAACGACGACCCGCTTGTGAGGGGGCTGGTCCGCTTCACCGACGGGACGAACAACTACACGCTGGATTCGCTGGGCGGGAAGGTGTGCATGTTCAGCCGGACAGGGACGCTGAACACGTCGTGGAGACACGATTTTAAGATCGGGACGAACGGGATCGGCGCGGGGGTGAACGTCAATAAGGGTGCCGCAGTATGGTTTGCCGTAATTCCGAAGAGCGCCGTCGAGACGAGCTGGAACGGGAAGCGGATACGGCTCATCGTCAGCGCCACCACGGCGGAGGATTCGGGTCTCGTACTCGACTCCGACCCGCGGACCATCGCCTTCTCGTGGACCGGGACGGGCAAGAACGTCAATTCCGACCCCGGGAAGGACTCCTGGACCGAGTTCATGGTGTATCCCAAGAGCGGCCCGTTCGCGTTGTCCATGTTCAAGATAGGGCCGGCCAGCCTGACATACCGCTTCCACTGGAACCCGTTGACTTCTTCGTATGACAAGACCATGGAGGGCTCCCCCTCATACGGAGGCTCCGTACCCTTCTATGGCGAGCTGGATTCCGGCCCGGTCGATCCCACTGTGTCTGTGTATGTTGAAGGCAGCGTGACGGCGGGGATAACGGCCTCAGTGAGCACGGGGGGGACGGTGTTTTGGGGCGTCATCTCTTCGAGCATTTTCGGGGATGGCATGGTGAACATCCGCATACAGGCCTGGAGCGGGGCGATGACGGCTGACGGCGCGTCGGGAACGGGCATCACGTTCAACGTCAACAACAATCCCCCCTACCTCCTGCGCCTGGAAGCCATGAATGGCTCTACGCTCGTCTCTTTCGGTGAGTGGGCTACGGGATACCAGGACGGGAATCCCGTGCTTCAGCTGGTGCGTTCCAAGAATGGGAGGCAGGCATCCCCCATTACGACCGCAGGCTCCACGTTAGCCGTGAATCTCGCATTCAGCGAACCGGTGTCTGATGTCATCGCCAAGCTCCGGCCCGGGGGAGGGGCCGACCTGCCCGTTACAATCACTACCCCTGCTTCATCGGGCGCCACCAAGTACTGGGTTGGAACCGCGCTTATTCCCGCCTCTATAAGCGGGACGCTTGCCTTCATCGTGTCGGCTCAGGACACGGCCGGGATGGGGCTGGAGGATTTTGATGGAAAGAACCAAATTCCCCTTGAAGAGCTTCCATATATCAGTCCCTCCACGGGACAGTGCGTGGGGTGCAATGTCAGGACAGGTGGAGCGAAAACAGATTCTCACCACACGCTGGTGGTAAGCATCCCCAACACTTCCCCCAAGCCCGGCCCCGGAACGCCTGCCGGTGACCGCGAGATGCACGGGTTTGATTTCAACATGGACCTTCCGATAACCCCGGACCTTGATGTTCTCAAGACATTCAGTGCACAGGACTTGGCGGATCGCCTGCGAGGCTACATCCCCTGGAAAACAATAGTTCCAGATTTCTCCCGGGGACTTCAGGACATGTTATCCGGGGCGTTTTCGGCGAGAGGGATGAAGTTTGACATCTGTGATTCTGCATCCACGGGGACGCCCCAGGAACAGAAGGATTCGGCAAGTCTGAAGTTGCAACAGATAAAGGGAGACCGAATTGATGCTGGTGTCCCGGCTGACCGGCCCGAGTTACACCGTACCAAGACCGTGCCGAACGGCGAGCAGGGTCTGGCAGTGGCGAACATCGCGGTAGACCCGAATGATTCTTCCAGCAATCTCATCGGTGCCATGATTCTCAACAATTCTCCGCTGGGGACAGGAATGAGTGAAGTAGTACAAACGGCGGAGCAGTTGATACGTGACTTCCAGGACCTTGCGGCGGCTTTTTCGGCGGTGGACGCCGTCCTGGCGAGCGTTGCGGCGGCGGCGGGGGATGGTGCCTCATTTAGCGAGCATATTAAGAACACACTTACCTACCTACAGGAGCATGGAGTTGGCCTCTTGAAGTGTGCGGCATACCAATATAAGGATGAACTCCAAAACCAATTGTCAAATGTTTTTGATAAGTTCCCTGGCGGAAGTAATTACAAAGGATTGCTTGCGCCTCTGGACACCATCACAAAGTGCGCGGCGGGAACTAGTGCTCCAGGCGACTGCGAACTTCTGGATAACATCAACAAGATCAGTAATCTATACAAGAATTCTTTGAAGACGTTGAATGACGCCAAGGGTGTGCCGGCGCATCTCAAGAACTCTATGGCAACTTTAACATCGGCGGGAGGTGGTACCCCCATCACAATGGGGGAGGCGGCACACTATATCCAGATGGTCCAGATACCCACGGATATGATTGCCGGATATGCAACCCAGATTCTTTCGGCGGCAACTTATTTCGTTTCAATGGCAGATACCTATCCGGGGAACTTTTCGGCAACGCTGGATGTTCAGAAGGGCGACAAATTGGGATTATTCATGAACATAAAGGGTTCGGGGGGAACTGTTAAGAACCGCACCATGACCGAGGAAGACACATTACCGAGCCTTTCGGCTGGTGGTCTGCCGGCGGATCTGCCATTCTTGGGTGCCATTACCGGAGCTGTGGCAGCTTTCGCATTCAAGTCTTTTTCTCCCAATGCAGCCCAGCAGATGATGGAGCTTCTCGACCCCCCGCCAGTCCTTACCATCACCCACCCCGCCGACGGTGGAGTAATTGGATACTCCACCTTTGCTCCTGTTTTGTATGTCGAGGGCCATGTTTCCGATTACCTTCCGCACTTGGTCAAGATAACTGTTCAGGTTGACGACGAGCCGGCCTATGAAACCGGCCTGGATTTGGCCACACTCACCACCGACAAGGACGGCTCCACGGGCAACGCTTTTTTCCGGCTAAAGGTTGTCCTGCCGCACGGGGGGATGCATCTCGTAAAAGTAACGGCCGGCAACGCTGGCGGTCACGAAGTCAGCCAGACGCTCAGGGAATACGTGGACGGAACCCAGTTCCCGCGGCAGGATAGCACGGTGAGGGCGATAACCAGCTTCCAGTGGAAAGCGGAAAAGCCCCGGGGGAACGTTGTGGCAAAGGGTGTCAAACGGCTCAGTTACCTATCCGCCCCGGCGGGTGAAGGGCCAATTATGGAAATAAATGCCCTTCCACAGGTGGCGGGAGCGGAACTGCATGCCTATTACCCCGACGGGACGGTGAACAGGGACATCTACTTCACCACCAGCATTGGGGGCAGGATAGACCTGGTCCCCCCCGACGGCGTCTTTTACGCCCGCCTCGTCCCCCATTATGAAGGCCTGATGTTCGTCTCGATGGCCGGCAACGCCGACTCGCTGGGATTCAGGAAATACACCATAGAGTACCGGGGGGAGGAGGGGCCTGATCAGGCCGGGGCGGGGGACTTCAACGACCCGGGCCACACGGCGATAGACTCTTCAGGAGCTGTGCCGGGGGACATCGTGCGGGGCGTGGGTGAATGGAACACCACGCCCAAGCGGCTCACCGGCCGTTATACGGTCAGGATGAGGCTCAGGGACTCCAACCTGCCCACATACGCCCAGCGGACACCGTTCCCGCTCACCAAGGGTCCCTATGAAACCGCCACCCGTTACCAGGAATTCCTCGCGGGTTTCTCCGATTTGGAGGAAGTGGACCGCTGCTCGTTCACGCTGGGCGTCCCGATCGACCCCGACGCGATTGCGCCGACCATCACGACCGACCCGTACGCGAAGCTGGAACTAAGGTTCGACGAGGGAACCCTCACGAAGGCGGGCGGAATCAGGCTAATGAACGTATTCTCGACCTCCGAAGGCCCGGCCGTGCCCGTGGGCGGCGGCGGCCAGACCAGCGGGCCGGTCTGGGAGGTGTACAAGAAGCTCACCGCGGCCGACTTCAACGATGGCGCAACCGCGCGGATGACCGTCCACTACACTAGGGACGACCTCGACCTGAACCTGCCGCTGTTCGGCGATTTGCCGGCCTCGGGCGCACCCCGTGACTCCGCGATACAGAGGCGACGGGGGATAATTGAGGAAAACCTTGGCTTCTATGAGGAAGCCGGGACGCGCAGCACCTTTGTCGGGACGGCCGGCAACTCCCCTTCGGGCGCTTGGAAGGAAGGGGACCGCCGTTACATTGAAACGAGGCGACCCGAGGGTAACTATACCGTATACGCCGACACCTCCGACCTGACCTCGCGGCTCATGGTCCTACCGTCCAACTCGGCGCCGTACCTGTCGCCGCCGCCCTTCGCGACGCCGTTCATCTTCACCCCCGAGGTGCCCGGCTCAGCAAGGCCCAGGACGAATGTGTTCTTCAGCGTCAAGACCGGGTGCAGCCCCGTGGTCTACGTCGACGCCGAGGTCGTGGAATACGAGAGTGGCCGGTTCGTGGCGAAGCTGGCCGAGGGGATGGAAAAGCGGATATCCACCACGCTCGCTTACATCGGGGACGACAAGCAGCCCGATGAGGACTCGCTCATTGAACCCTCCACTGGGCTCATCGAACCCACGGGATGGCAGAAGAGGTATTTCTTCAAGACGAAGGTGGCCTCCTCCGTTTCTTGGGACGGGATGGGGCTGCGGGCGGACGGTTCCACGGGGATGGTCCCCGACGGTGTCTACCGCGTCCGTTTCCGGGCGATGGACCTGGCGGGCAACATCGGCTCGGGGGACACGCTGGTCGTCAAGGGCAAGGTGCCTCCCGTGATACGGGCGTTCGGGTCGCACCCGGCGTCGGGGTTCGTGAAGCTGGACGCCTCGGTGGACGGCCCCGTCGTGCCCATCATGGGGACGGCGGTCAACCCCGCCGGATTCGGCGGTTACCGGCTGGCGGTAAGGCCGGCGGGGGACACCTTCTTCGCCGACTCCTCCTTCCTGAAGTTGCCTTCCCTCCCCATCCAGTATTACGGCGACGATCCGACCACCTCCATAATTTATATCACCGACGACCGGCTTTGCGACCTGCCGCTGGGGAATCTTAGGAACGGGAAATACGATGTGGGGCTGTTCATTCTGGACTCCGATGGCAATGTCGTCGACCAGGCAACGGCTGGGGTGGAGGTCGCCAATCCGGACGGGCTATACAACCTCGCCGCCAGCCCGAACCCGTTCAGTGCGTCCACGGAGCTGTCCGTCTCCCATGCGAGCACGACTCTTATTGAATTCCACCTTACGGCCACCTGCAATGGAATACCCATCACGCCGGTCATCCTCCCGGCGCTGAAGGATGCGGAGCCGCTGGTCACATGGCGGGCCACATTTACCCCCGCCAGCTTCGGTATTCCGGGGGACTGCATATGCCAGGCGCGGCCATACGCCACCCTTACCACTACGGTCTGGGACACGACGACCTATTACCTGGATGCGGCCTATATAACCACGACGCGGTTCCTGACGTGCGCAATAACGGGGCCGCCGTATGGGAGCCCTGCCGTTGGCAGCATCGACATCCTGGGAATCGCGGACGCCACCTATCCGGATGTATTCGACAAATTAAAGCTTTCATACCATACCGACACTTCGCCGATGGAACTGACCATATTCGAGTCCCGGCATGCCGTCTCGGGAACGCCTGTAGTGCTGGGGTCGCTGGACGTTACCACTCTGGATGCTTCGAGGGTCTATGCGACGCTGGCAGTATGCGGCAAGAGCGGGCAGATCCTGACATCCACCTCCTATTGGGACATTCCTTATTCGCTCAACCTGCTGGCTTCGGCGCCGGCAATTGTGAGCGGGGATGCCATAAAAGGAGGCTCGGTAATAACATACGGAGTCAACCGCGCCAGCACCGATGTGGTCCTGACGGTTACGGCGGGGGGCAACGTCATAAAGACGCTAGCCAGCGAGTCGACGCTCGCGGCCGGCAACTTCACGGTTGTATGGGACGGGACGGATTCTACGGGTGGCACCCAGGTCCCACCGGGAGATTACACCCTCATCCTTAGGGCAACTTGTGGGGCACAAACGCTGGGGAAGGCCGTAATTGTAAGGGTGACGGCTCCATCGGTGGGAGGTATTGCGGCGGAATTTACTGGGGGCGGGATAGACGGAGTTCCGAGGCCGTATTTCGACGTCAGTCTATGGGGAGTGGGAAACTATGACATCCCAGTAGCAATGACGGGAATTAAGATCATCAAGAACGGGACTGAACAATGGATGAATCACCCGCCCATCATCCGTGGATTCGACGAATGTGATTTGGGAGGTGATTACAACAACGGCGACAATGGATTCAGGGCTGACTTTGATACCAGAATAAAGTGGAGATGGTTCGTAAATTGCTTTCCATGCGAGGACCCAGATACGCATGAGCTCGAAGAAACGTACGGAGGTCCAATCACGTTCTACGCCTACAGGTACGACGAGGATGGCAATCAATTGGACAAATTTATCGACAAATCATGGTCATTCGGTGACCATTACTGCCCGGAGGATTCCGATGGGCCCTTCCCTTCCGGCTACCTGCTCGGCGCGGACACCGGCATGCATTGGTGGTGGGTCATTAATGCTGAAGATGGACCGGCCGGGCTGAAATTTCAAATTGATGTTCCGGGATTCGGATTATCCGTCCCGGCTTATACCCCCGTAAGCGGGATGCAGGAGATTTTCCCTTTTGTCGCCTATGCGCGAAGGAGGGTCGTAAAACCATTCGAGGTGCAGGTCCGTCCTTCCCACACGAAGCATTACGACCTTTCATCGCAGGTTCATCCCAGTGGAACGGCGTTTGAATGGGGATATTGCCCGGGAAGTAGCTGCAGGCACAAGCAGGAGCCTCAAAACGGGACGATATTTAGCATTCAAAGCCCTTCCGCAACGACGCTTACCGGTCCGAATATGGCGGGACTGCCCTCTGCATTTACCGTGACATTCACCGGCCTCACGGAATCCACGCTCGCAAACGACTGGGCTGATTTGATGGTTAGAGATGATGCGGGAAATTACGCGGCATGGGGTTCAAAAGACAGGATATTGGGCGGGACGATGACCATAGGGTACATCGCGATGCCGTCCGTTTGGTATGAAAGCTCCTCCGTTTGGTCCGTGGCCAACCAGCCGGTTAGCGACTGCCTGGTGCGGTACGGCAAACTGAACCGGTTCAACATATTCCAGAAGCTAGCGCAACTCCACCCCGGCGCGCCGCGGCCGTTCCCCTCCACCACGGACCCGCTGATGGCGGCGGAAGGCCCCGACAAGACCCCTCACGCCAGCCAGTGGTCAATATTGGGCGCGCGTTATCCCTCTTCGACAGATTTCAATCCCGATATCCAGTTCGCGAGGTCCAGCCCGCTTTTCGGGAGCACCCAATTCATGGCTTCGATAGATTATCAGGGCAGTTTGTATCCCAAAGAGGTGACCTCCACGCCGTTCAACTACGTGAAAGGATACGGCCTCGGCGAATCATACGAAGAATACCTGGCCGATCAGCTTGTCATGAGGTTGCGGGAGCCGTCACCGGAGCCATATGCAGCGAGGACATTCGTGAAAATCAGCGGGACAGCCATGTTCGATGAAGGCGGCAGCTATACGTTGGAATACAAACGAGGTGACTCCGGCTCATCAGATCCGCTCAAGCCGATCTTGAGTTCGATCCAGCCGGTCAATTCGGGTGTTCTGGGCTACTGGGACGTCACAGATATGGCTCCCGGCCACTGTACGGTTGTCCTGACAGTAAACGACGGATCAGGGAATTCAAGGGTACAGTCAGTTCCGGTTGATGTAGGTTACAGGGTCACAGCCGCCGAGGGGGGCGCGGCTTCGGACGCATACGAGCAGGTATTCCTTCAATTCGCCCCCGGTGCACTGACGGCTGGCAACGAAAAGATCATCTCAATACGCCAGAAGAAGGTTTCGGAAGTCCCGTTCCTCAACAGCAACGCCGTTGAAGCCGGGCTCATATTCGATTTCCGCGCCTCGTCCGGTTCATTGGAAACAGGCCTGTCGAAGGACGATTTCGTCCAGGATGCCAACCACAACGTCGTGCTTCCAGCAAACCTGACCATCCACTACGACCCCCGCCAGCTTCCCGCCGGCATAAGCGAGGGACTCATGAACCTGTACCGGCTTTCCACCCAGGGTGGAGTGGAGCACGTCCAGCTCGTCCCGGCCTTCGTGGACAAGGCGGGGAAGATCATATTTGCAGAAATAACCGAGTTCTCCACGTATGAGGTGCTTCCCGATCCCACGCCGCCGAGGTTTAACGTAGAGGCGGCGCCCATCCCGGCGGGGCAGGGGACCGTGCGTATCTATATTTCGTCTTCCAAGACCCTTAACGAGCCGCCCAAAGTATGCGCAATTCCGCCCGGTTCATTGATCTGCGGTGAAGTGGACAATGTCGAGCCGGTCGAAGTGCCCTTTGTGACTGGTAATATTGCGGAAGTCGGGTACGCGAACCAGATTGCGGCGCTTCATCCGGAGCGGGTCACCGTGGCATACCTTTCCAGCGGACTACCGACCACCGCAAATTCCTGGGTAGGCGTGAGCATCACGATTGGGAGCGGCGTTTTCAAGGTGGACAGGTTCATATTCGATCCCTCATCCAATCCAGGCAGGCTGCAGGTGACGCTCAAGACGTTCTCAGGCCAAGCGGTCACGGACGCGAGGGCTGCGGGCATAAGCAAATTGCAGGTGTGGTCCGCTATCCTTCCGGGAGTCGGCCCGCGGACGGGTCAGATACGGGAGATAGGGGACATGAACTCCGGGGCCACCTCTCCGGTGATCATCCGGAAATTCGCTGCCGGGGAATCCACGGACCTTCCCCCCTCAGACTGGTTCCTGGGCAGGAAAATCCTGGTTGGTTCCTCCACCTATTTCATCGACGACTTCAGGATGGAGGGGAACTCCACCGTAGGAGGCCAGATTGTAGTCCTGCTGCGCGATGCGGAGGGGAATTCCGTGGGCGACCCCTATGCCACTGGAATCCGAGAAGATATGCCGTGGCAGATTTTCCGGCCCACCAACACATGGGTGGCGCTGTATCCCGTAACCTCCACCCATCCAACGGGCACGGTATATGTTGAGGTTACCGGCGCGGACTTTCTTAGCAATGCTGGCACCGGTTCCGGCTCCTTCTACGTTGACGCGAGCATGCCGGACGTGAGCGTATGGGCACAACCATCCCCTGTGCGTCCCGGCCAGAAGGTGGAGGTGTTCGTGAAGGCGTCCGCCGTCGTCAAGACCCTGAAAGCGTCAGTCCAGCTGCCGGGCACGATTGCGCAAATCGACGTGCCGCTAGCTCCAGCCATAGTCCCAGGTACGCGTCAGCCTTCCGGACTCTATGCCGGCTCGCTCGCGGTGCCCGAAGGGACGCCCAGCGGTACCGCGTTTGTGACCGCCTCGGGCCAGGATGAACTGGGCAACCCGACGACCCCGCCGGGGGGGGCGAAAGGGGCGTTCGAAGTGGACGCCGACGCGCCCTCTATGGGCGTCATTGCGATGCCGCACCCGTCGGGGGCAGGAACCGCCACGGTATGGGTCGGTTCCTTCGAGCAACTGGCCGGATGGGAATGCTCCTTCGTGGATGCCGGCGGGCTGGTCTTCCCCGTTACCCTCTCCGCTACGACGATACCGCAATGGCTGTATGGATACTCGGGGCTGCTCCCGCTGGCCAAGGGCGTGGTCACGGAAGGCGCGGGGAAGGTCAGGGTGCTGGGAAGCGACCATGCGGGCAACACTGGGTTTGCGGACTACACCCTCGTGGTCGACTTCACGCCACCTCCGGCGGTCACCGGGCTCTCCAGCTTTATCGCAGGCCGGCAATCCATCGGGCTTTCGTGGACGCCGCCGCCTTCCGGCACGGTCTCGGGCATTCTCGTATACCGCGACGGCGACAACGTCACTTCGACCCCTCTTGCTGGTAGCGCCACCGGATTCACCGACACCGGCCTCACGTACGGCCTTGATTATTCATATGATGTGATGGCCTTTGACGCTGCCGGGAACCGGAGCGAACCGTCCAGGACCAGCCGGTGGCTTGACCAGGACGCCCCGACGACCACCCTTGCGGTGGAAGGGCCGCGTTGGCAGGGGCCGGACGCGCTATTCATCTCCGCGGGCACGCAATTAAGCCTGTCCGCTTCAGATACGGGGAGCGGATTCGTCTCAGAGACCCTATACCGGCAGGGAACCGGCTCCGATTACCAAAGGTATACGGCATCCTTCACTGGTTCCATCCCCGATGACCGGTATCAGCTCCAGTATTACGGCATTGATGTTGCCGGAAACCACGAGCCGGTGAATTCGGTCACGCTCTTCATTGATACGAAGGCTCCGGCGGTGTCGATAATCCCCATTTCTCCCTTTTACCGGGGGGCTGGCGGCAATTATGGACTGAAGCCACCCGAGAACATAGCCAACTTCACGTCCGCGGACATCATCTGGTCCTATACTTCCGTTGGCATTCCTGTTCCGTTTAGCGGACCACTGTCAGCCACCACGGTCCAGTCGATTGTCACCGGAACGCAGATATCGGCGTGGAATGTCAGCGCGGCGGGGCTGTTCATCGGGCCAGCGACGCGTATAACCTATTCCGCGACCGATTTTGAGCCGGCGGGCTCCGGCACCGCCACGGTGTGGTACCAGTTCGACGACGAACCGCCTGTCTATTTCGGCCCCTTGGGGGACCATATCCTGAATCCGTCCGCCATGCACGGGGAAGGCTCCTATCTGCTGAAAATATCCGGCTGTGACCAGGTACGGAATTGCACCAATTCCAGGGGGCAGGGGCCGGGGATGATGGAGAAGGTGATAGTGGACTTGTCGCCGCCGGGGACCATATTGGAAATGAGGCCGCCGCAAAAGGGGATGCCGGATGGGAACGAATATATAACTGAGGAGACAAGAGCCTTCTTTACGGGCTCCGACAAGGGGAAACTGCCCAGCGGGATGGATCGCGAGGAGTGGCGGCTGGACGGTGAGGTGGAGTGGAGCCGGACCCCGCTTTTCACCCCGATTGGCTTGGGCGGCTTCGCCCACGGCCTGCATGCGGTGGAATCCCGCGGCGTGGACCGGGTTGCGAATCAGGAAGTTGCCCGGGAATTCGGTCCATATTTCGTAACGACCCGCGAATGGCCCCGGCAGATGTTCTCCAACGCCTCTTCGGGTAGCCCGGAGTTGGAGGAGGTGACCGAGCCATACGCGGCGGAATGGGTCAGAGATGGCGCGGCTAGGCAGATAATCACGGGGAACCACCGGGTCTATGCGCTGGTTTTGATCCCAAGCCCCCTTACTTCAGTTATCCGGGCATACGGGATGGAAGGCGGGGAGTTCCTGTGGAGCCGCACCTTTAGCGGTGTCGCGGTCAAGGGCATGGCCTATGACGATGAAATCATCACGATAACCGTCGCGGGGATTGGCACGGATTCGGACCATCTTGAAGGACTTTCGGCCCTCACCGGAGCATCCCTTTGGGGCGCGAATCCCTCGCCAACCCACGGACTGCGCATGAGCGTGCCGCAGCCAGCCGGACAGATACGAGCCGGCAGTTTCCACGGGCGCATGGATTACGTGGCCGTCCGGAGGACCAGTGGTCCCGGATACGCCTACATCATGGCGTTCGACCACCGGGCGGGTGGTCCGCCCATATGGACGAACATTCTTCCCTTTGATGCCGTTGATGCGCATGTGAATGGATTGAACGTTGCCACCACCAACGGCCCTCCGGCAATACGGGACGGGAAGGTCATCGTTTCAACGAAAGGGGGCCTCTACGCCTTCAGTGCCACAAACAGCGCATGGATGTGGGGCTATACCGGCCATATTCCCGCAACGGCTCCGGCGATTATTGAAGACATGGTTATCGTGCCGTCACGGCAGGGGGCGACGCTGGGGGTGGCGGCGCTTGGCATGGACGGAACATACAGGTGGTTCTGCCCGCTCATGGCGAACGCCTCTGCGACCACTTTTATAACCGCCGCGGTAGGGGACACAAACAGGCGGATATACCTCGTCTGCGGTGCAAAGCTGTATTCGATTGATGGGAACACAGGAAGCCTCGCTTGGAACACTGACATGGGGACCAGCGTCACCCAGCCAATAGTCGTGAATGGCGCAGTCTACTTAATAGGCAACGGCACCACGCCGGCAGAAAGAAGCAAGGTCCGGCTGAGGGCCTTCCGGGAATCACCGCCGGCCAGCGGACAGGTCGTCGAGGCGTGGAAGAGCACAGAATCGATGGGGATGGCGGCCTGCATGCCCATCGTGGCTCGGAGCAGGCTCCTGGCCTCGTCTACCGACAAGAAGGGATCGATCCTCTGCTACACCAACAATTCCCTTAAGAGCTATGCAATCGCATACAGGCAGCCCCTCGTGGCGGGATTGCCGTTCTCCATGACGGTCACGGCCGTTGACGTCCTGGGCCGCCAGGTCTCCACGTACAACGGCACCGTGAGCTATACGAGCACCGACCCATACGCCCAGCTTCCCGCGGTCACGGCCCTTTCCGGCGGATCCGGATTCGCCCCCCGCGTGCTTCTGAACTCCAGCGGGGAATTGAACTTCTGGGTCATGGAAAACCCCGGAACCATGCTCACCAACATCCTGGTCCTGGTGTTCCCGCCGCCGCCCGTGAACATTGTGGCGGAGGGCGGAAACGCCAGCGTCCGCCTCAACTGGAACTACCCCGACCTGCCGGGGGTGGCCGTGGCTGAATACCGGATATACCGGGCCACAGGTCCGGCCGGGCCGTACCAGCTCGCCGGAGTCAACCCGGGCAGGTCGGCCACGGAATACACCGACCTTAACGTCGAAAACGGCAATCCCTACTATTACCGCCTCAGCGTGGTGGACGCGGCCGGGCTGGAGAGCGAATTGACCAAGGCGGTTTGCGCGGTTCCCTATCCGGGGCCGTCCGTTCCTTCCTCGCTTGTGGCCGCTGGCGTTGAAGGGGGAGTATCGCTTTCCTGGAATCCCTCCTATGCCGTGCTCAATCCCGTCGGCGGTTATGACGTGTTCCGGAAATCGGGGAATTCACCCTTCGTTCCGATAGGGAGGCTGGTTGGCAACCAGGCTGATTCCTATCTCGACGACACGGCCGAGGAGGGACGCGAATACGCCTATATCGTCAGGGCCTGGGATACAACCCTGCGCCGGGGGGACCCGTCCAATAACGCATCCGCAGTAGCCATTGTTGAACGCGCCTGGCGGCATATCCAAAGGGAGGTCGCGCACCGGGGCGAGGCGCTGGGCGAATCCTTCAACCTTCCTATATCCCGCAAGTGGGGGACAGCCGCAGGGACCAATCTGGGCGTCGCGATCAGCGGCGGGAAGGCCTTCCAGGGCACTTCCACCGGAGTCACGGCGCTGGATCTGGCCAGCGGGACAAGGCTCTGGACGCGGAACGAAACGGCATATCTTTCCGGCTCGGTCATCAAGTGGCCCGCCGTGCAGGACGACAGCGTCTATTACACCGGCGGCGGCACGCTCGTGGCGCTTGACGCCATTGGCAGCCCGTCGGCAGGAACCACAACCGTGAAGTGGACGTATCCCCTCGGAGGGGCGGCGACCGCGGCAAGCGGCACGAGCTACGTGCACGCCGGCCCCACGGTTGCCGGAGGCGTCGTCTATGTCGGGGTGAACCGCGCCGCGAACCGCATGGCCTTCGCGGTGGACGCCGCCACCGGCGTCCTGCGCTGGTCGGCAACGCTGGCCGGGGCGCTTTCCGGCGAGATAATATTCCCGCCCGTTGTGGCCGGAGGCCAGGCCTTCTTCCTGACCGGAGCCGGGCGGCTCTATTCCTTCGGAACGGGCGAATTCGACCCCATCTCAAAGGTGAGCACCACGCGGTTCTCGGCCTCGCTGGGTGTTGCCGGCCTCACCGCCGCCCCGACGCTGGCCGGCGATTTGCTCGTCATTCCCGCCCGGACGGGACTCATTGCCCTGAACGCGGGGAGCGGAAAGCCCGTTTGGATATGGTCGGGACCCGGGGCATATTTCGCCGCCGAGACCGCCTATTCGAGCGGGACCGTGTTCGCCGTCTCCGCGAACGACGGAGCGCTGAGGGCCTTCAATGCGGCCAGCGGGAGGCCGCTGTGGACCTTCAGCCTGACTTCCACTTCCTACAAATCAGCCACGAGCAACTCCGCCCCGGCCATAGCCGGCGGCATCGCCTATTACTCCGCCAGCCTGACCCCCACCAAGGGTACGGCGGTCGGCCGGCTCGTGGGCGTCCGCCTGCCGTCTTCGGGAGAACTGCCTTCCCTGGCCTTCATGAGCGCGGAGGACGTGAAGGTGACCAACGTTTCGCCTTCAATCACCCAAAGGACCATCGTGCTGGGCAACATGGCCTTCGGAGGGCTGGAGGCGGTCAGGCTTGTCCTGGAGTGCCAGCCCGAGGCGGTATCCCACGAGCCGTTCATGCTGACCATCAAGGCGGTGACCGCGAACGGCGACGTTGATTCCGGGTTCAGCGGTTCGGTGGCCTTGGTTTCTTCCGACCCCGACTTTGCATACGACGGCATGCCGGAGCCTATCACTTTGGTCGGTGGAATGGCTTCAGTCAAGGTAAAGCTGGTGAAATCCGGCAAAACGACCATAACCGGGACCGTCGCGGCCCTGCTCGGCATGACCGGTCTTGTGGAGGTGAAAGTCCATCCCTCCACCGGGACGGTGGAGCAGTTCCTTGTTTCGGCTCCGGCGACCGTGCAGGCCGGGGTGGCCTTTGAGATTTCGGCCACGGCCGTGGACAAGTTCGGGAACCGGGTTGAAAACTACGGCGGCATCCCGGTGCTTGAGTCAACCGACGCGGGGGCGCAACTGCCGGTTGGAGAGGCCTTCATCGCCGGATATCACGCGTATGTCGTCACCCTTGTCATGGAAGGCGTCCAGACCGTGA
>Ga0315282_10004713_pt1 | contig 23655 bp, 23 predicted proteins | sample YL17G07_20_MG_FD_203693 | JGI IMG/M metagenome (GOLD analysis project Ga0315282, IMG submission 203693) | Sediment microbial communities from Yellowstone Lake, YNP, Wyoming, USA - YL17G07_20 | ecosystem: Environmental > Aquatic > Freshwater > Lake > Sediment | place: USA: Wyoming | collected... | reverse complement strand
GCTCGGTATTCTTCCGATCCGAGACAAGGCATGGAAGGAGAAAAACTGAGGCTACCAAGTGATCTGGTGGTAGCTAAAGTTAGAAAAAGGTTTCTGGACATTAAAAAGGTCGAGTTTTTAGACAATTCCTTAAAGGAGGGGTATTCCGGTGCTTGAATTGAAGTTCGACAAGACAAAATGTGCTAACTGCAAAGCTGTTAGCTGCCTGGTTAAATGCCAGTATATGGATTTAGACAAAAACAAGGCGAAAAAGGAATGGCAGAAGGTAATCAATGGCGAAGATTGTTCTGTACTACACGATTGTACGACATGTTACTCATGCGAGGAATATTGTCCCTTTGGGAACCATCCCTTCTACTTAATCGTGGAACGGCAGGAAGAAAAGGGCATATTGCCTGCACCCAGGCCTGTCATCACCATGTGGATTAACCAATGTGAACCAGTAGGCAGGTTTGTAGTGGGCAAGGTCGAGGAGAAGGCATTATCGTACTGTTTCATACCGGTATTCAACGACCTGGTCAAGGGGAAGCTTTTTGACGGTATTTGGCCGTCTATGATTTTTGGTCAGGAGTTTTTCTGCAATGCGGTTTACCTGCATTATGCCAGAATGTCACTAATAAAAGACAGGCTTCCCAAGATAATAGAGAACATCACGAAACAGGGGATTAAGGAACTTATATGTCTCCACGACGAATGCTACGGCACCTTCACGTCCTTGGCGCCTGCATATGGCATCGAAGTGCCGTTCAAGCCCATTCATTACTATGAATATTTGTATGATAGGCTAAAGAAACTCAAAGACGAAATAGCGCCGTTGAATGTTAAGGTGGCCTATCAGCGAAATTGTTCAGCCCGATTTATCCCGGAGACAGACCACTTTGTGGATGACATATTCGGGCTTATCGGGGTTGAAAGAGTCAAACGGGAATATGACAAAGAGAATGCCCTGTGCTGCGCCGAGATTATGCGGATGTCAAAAGGCCCTCAACTGGCAGACGATGTGCAGAAGAGGAATGTAGACGATATGGTGAAGTCTGGAGCCGAATATTGCGTCTTTAACTGCCCGGCTTGTTACGATTCTTTGGTTGAGAAGGTGATGAGAGCTGGCATAAAGCCAATCCATATGATTGACCTATGCAAACTGGCAATAGGTGAAGAACAAGCACAGAAGCCAGTACTGGAGGGTATGCCGGTACTGAGGGCAGTAATGGAGGGCAGATAGTATGAGTGACATATATGAAGCGCTGGCTAACATAGTCGGCAAAGACTATGTTTCCAACCAGGCAGAGGAACGCTATTTCTATGGTCGAGACCCGGGTTTGATGCCCCCACATGAGCCTGATTATGTGGTGATGCCCAAGACAACTGAAGAGGTACAGGAGATAGTGAAGCTGGCAAACAGGGAGAAAGTGCCGGTAGTTCCCAAGGGTGCCGGCCTATCATTGACCGGCCTGGTTATCCCCCAGAGGGGCGGAATTCTGCTGGACATGAAGAGAATGGACAAGATCCTGGAGGTAAATGAGAAAGCCGGATATGTTATCGTCGAAGGTGGCACCACGCACGCTGCACTGAAAAGTCACCTTGAGAAGCACTATCCCCACTTGAGACACAGCGTGCCTGATTCACCACCGATAGCAACAGTAGTAGCCAACGCGGTGATACATGGGCAGGGGCGATTGACACAGCAGCACGGCTTCAATTCTGACATGGTTAGCGGGTTAGAGGTCGTGTTGCCAACGGGGGAGGTATGCAGAATCGGCTCATGTGCTGTGTCTCCATATTGGTTCTCAAAAGGACCTCCGATGCCCGATTTGACTGGACTGTTCTTGGGATGGTTTGGTACCACAGGTATTATAACCAAGCTGGGTATGAAGCTTTATCCGTGCAAGAAGTTCAGAGATGCTATGATGTTTCTGACCGATAGGGTCGACCTTGTCCCAGATATCATGCGCAAACTCGGTCGGACTGAGATGATGGAAGACATAGTCTCCTCATTTGCGCCACTGCCGCTGAGGCTCAAGGGTAATTTCAATATACTCGTAGTTATAACCGGGGACTCGGAGGAAGAGCTTGAGTTCAAGAGGAAGATGGCCTGGGATACGCTTTGGGAGTATTTCGAGAGCAGGGACGGTGGGTTCTTGAGTGTCCCACCGGACATGAAGGTGCCCCTACTGGCCATGCCGTCAAAGGATACAACCAGATTCGCTGACACGAGCAAGGGAGGTGGGTTCGAATATAGCGGGCCGATCACTCCGATTGACAAATATCCGGAGTTTATCACAAAGCTGGAAGAACTGGCTTCTAGGTACAAACTGTTTTATGCTTCCTCAGCGCGAGTTATAGATGGCGCTCACGCCATGATGTTTTCCTTTTCTTATACGTTCAATCGGGCTAATCCTGATGAGATGAATAGGGCCAAGACAGCCCTGGATGAAGCCGCCGAGTTTGCCTTGGAGGAAGGTGGGGTCATCTGGAAGCCGAACATAAATGAACAGCAGATGGTCATGAAAAGGATGGACCCGAATACGCTCAAGCTCATGACAAAGATAAAGCAGCTCTTAGACCCTAACGGAATCATGAATCCAGGAAACTGGGAGGCGAAATAATGCAGAACTATGCTAGCCAAATCCATAGATGTTTCAGATGCGGATATTGTAAGTTCCCTACTGATTATTCGAGTTTCAATTGTCCGTCCTACAGAAGGTTCCGCTTTGATAGCTATTCCACCGGTGGACGCTTATGGCTCGTTTATGCCTGGCTGAAGGGTGAAGTCGAGTGGTCAGAACACCTTGCGGAGATTTTGTACGCCTGCACGACGTGCAAGAACTGCACTGAGCAGTGTCCAATGAAATTTGCTGGGGACATTGTTGACTGGATAGTGGGGGCCAGAAGCGATATGGTTGAGAAGGGCAAGATACCACCGCGGGTAGCGCGCTTTTTCGAAGGGGTCTATGGGTATGGGAATCCATTGAAGTTGCTCAGGAGCGACCGGGGTGCCTGGGCTGATGGCACAAAGATATACGCGCCAGGCGACGAATACCTCCTCTACGTGGGATGCCTTGGTTCGTACGACGAGAATGCGCAGAAAATGGCCAAGAGCCTTGTTGATGTGTTTAACGCAGCCGGAGTTTCCTTCGGCATCTTGGGTAACGACGAAGAGTGCTGTGGCAATGAGGTCTATATGCTGGGTGAAATGGGGCTATTTCAGACGTTGGTTGAGAAGAACAACGAGAAATTCAAAGAGCTTGGCGTGAAAAAGATAGTCGCACTTTCACCACATGCTTATAATGCGATGAAAAATAACTACCCGGCGTTAGGGGCAGTCTTTGAGGTGCATCATTATACTCAGCTCCTTTACCAGTTGATTGAGCAAAAGAAAATAAAGCCTTCGCAAAATAAGGCTAAGGTCACGTATCAAGACCCTTGTTTCCTTGGTAGATACAACAAGATATATGATGAGCCGAGGCAGATATTGCGGAGCATCCCGGGTGTTGAGCTGGTGGAGATGGAAAGGAACAGAAAGGACTCCTTCTGCTGTGGCGGTGGCAGCGGGAACTTCATTATGGACCTCCTGGCAGGAAGCGAAGACAGTCCCGGCAGGGTTAGAGTTAGAGAAGCCTATGAGACTGGAGCTGATACCTTAGCAGTTGCCTGTCCTAGCTGTTTGACGATGCTCACCGATGCCATAAAAACGGAAGACCTAGATGGCAAGCTGGCTGTTAAAGATATCTCACAGATTGTGAAGGAGTCCCTGCCTGCAAAGAAGTGATAGTTGCCATTTATCAATATCTGTGGTAAGTACGAACGTTTCTGGTTCTCGTTCATCGGCGAGGGAGCTTGTTCTGACTCGGCTTAGTGCTATGTTACCGGCAAGCCGGCGGTGGCTATTCCATGTTTACTTCTCTGGCGAGGGTTCGTGCGCTGACGCCTTTGTTGAAGCCTATCTTGGGGGTAAGCCTCAGATGACTGTGCCTTGCGAAGGCGAACGGATACAGGGACTTGTCCAAGAGGATGAGTTGGAGATAGCAATGCCAGCGAAGATGGTGAAGAAATTGGCAGCCGGCATAGATGGTCTAAGGGCAGCTCGAATCATCAGTTATCCACTTCCCTACTATGGTTTTCAGATGAACACCGGTAGATTTATGAGTAGGTCATATCCTGGGTACGAGCAGTATCTTCGCGAGTTAAGGGAAAAGGCGAAGAAAGGAGCCAGCAAATAAGCTGTCGTTAAAGGGTTACACTCTGTGGCTGTGATAATAAAAAGCTAGACGGAAGTAATAGTTTGAATATAGTTGTATGTATCAAGAGAGTCCCCAATGTTGGTGAAGTTCTAGTAGCCATCTCGGAAGACGGAAAGAACATAAAAGATGACAGACTTGTATATGACATTAACGAGGCTGATAACTATGCACTAGAAGAGGCTCTACTTCTAAAAGAGAGGCTGAGAGGTTCCGTAACTGTTATAACAGTAGCTCGAGAAGAAGCCAACGAACAATTGAGGACATGCTTGGCAAAAGGTGCTGACAATGCCATTAGACTGGATGACAACAAGTTTGCCGGGTCGGATGGATTTGCAATTGCCAAAATACTCTGCGCTGTAATCAAGGATTTGAAACCTGACCTGGTACTCACCGGGTGTATGGCTAGTGACGATGCCTACGCTCAGATAGGTATTCAGCTTGCAGAAATGCTCGGATTTCCTCACGCTACGTTGGTGACCAATATTAATCTTGAAGATATGAGAGCGCAAGTGAGGCGAGAATTGGAGAGCGGTCTTGCCGAGATTCTGGAAATCGAACTGCCAGCGGTTATCGCAGTACAAACAGGAATCAATGAGCCAAGGTATGCCTCCTTTAGGGGTATAAAGGAAGCGATGAAGAGAGAGATTAAGGTTCTTTGCTTAGCTGATCTACCTCTGAATGAGCATGACGTGGGAGAAGCTGGTTCTAGGATTAAGGTAGACAAGCTATTTATTCCTCCTGTGGAGAAGACAGCCCAAATTTTAAAGGGCTCCTCAGATGAAACGAGCAGCGAGTTAGCATTAATACTCAAAGAAAAGGGACTGATCTAGATGAAGGAGATATTTTGTCTGGTCGAACATAGGCGCGGTGAGCTCAGGGATATAACCTTAGAACTCCTGGGCAAGGCAAGGGAACTGGCTGATAAGTTAGACGCTGAAGTCAGCGCTGTGCTCCTTGGCTACAACGTTGACGGCTTCGCCCAGCAGCTTTCAAGCCATGCTAAGAAGGTGCTCGTCATTGAGGATGAGAAATTAGCCGACTTCAATCAGGCAGCCTATCAAAAGGTCTTATCTCACCTAATGCATGAACATAAGCCGGTGATCACTATGATCGGGCATACAGCCTTCGGAATGGATCTAGCTCCATCCTTAGCAGTGGAGATGGACTTGCCTCTAGCCACGGATTGCATAGACCTGGATGTTGAGAATGGAGAGCTATTTACTGTAAGACAGATGTATGGTGGTAAGGTAAATGCCCGAATATCATTCCCTGAAGCAAGACAGTATATGGTTACTGGTCGACAGGGTGTTTTTCCTGCCTGGGACGAAAAGTCAAAAGGGAAAATAATCGCCATCCCTTTCCCTATAACCGATGAAATCAGGAGCAAGAAGTTTGTCCGTTATGTCGAGGCTGAGGCTGGCGAGGTAGATATCACTCAGGCTAACATAATAGTAGCTGTTGGTCGAGGCATCAAGAAAAACGAGAACATGCCAGTCGTTGAGGAGTTGACTGAACGCCTTGGTGGAGTAATTGCCTGCTCACGTCCCATAGTCGATTCCGGATGGCTTTCTAAAGACAGGCAAGTGGGACAATCGGGAAAAACAGTAAAGCCCAAGCTTTATTTAGCAGTCGGCATCTCTGGCGCTTTCCAGCATGTAATGGGGATGAGGGGTTCGGAGACTATAATCGCCATCAATAAGGACAGTAATGCACCTATCTTTAGCGTAGCAGACTACGGCGTTGTGGATGATTTGTTCAAGGTCATCCCAGTACTCAGCGCAAAAATAAGGGAGATGAGAGGTAAATAATTGCATACCCAATGCAACAACTAGAGAGGGCAAGAAGTCATGTATGACAAGCAACATATTCTTGAAGAACTAATCGGTATAGTCGGCGTAGATCACGTTTCGGGGGAGACTGAAGACCTTATACCATATACGAGGGATGCCTACGCAACCATACTGCGCCAAGAGGTTCCACTTCCAGACTTCGTCGTATTGCCTAAAAGCACCGACGAAGTTCAGAGAATCGTCAAGCTAGCAAACAAGCATCGAATCCCAATTTATCCTCGAAGCTTTGGTGTCAATATTGCGGGCTCGGCACTACCCTATAGGGGTGGAATCGTTATCGACTTAAAAAGGATGAACCATATAATCGAGGTCAACGAGGAAACCATGACCGCCACTATTGAGCCAGGAGTTACCTGGGATAGACTACGTATGAAAGCAAAGGAAAAGAAGCTCGATATAATCCCGATAGGGGGTCCCTATGAAGTGAGTCCAGTGGGGAACTTTCTGCTAACCAACATAACGGCTTATTCTACAAAATACTGCATGGATCGGGCTGTTACCCTAGAGGCAGTATTACCGAATGGAGAAATTATAAGGACAGGCTCACAATGTACGCAGGTTGGTGCTGAACTCAATCCATACTTTAGATATGCCTATGGTCCAGATATCACAGGACTGTTCAGAGGTTCCCTCGGAAACTTCGGGATAATAACGAAGCTAGTCATCAGGCTTCGGCCACTTGCTGATATAGAAAAAAACCTTTATTTTGGCTTTGATAACCTGAGGCCGGCTCTTAATACCATGCAGAAAATCGAGAGATTGGAAATAACAAGAACTTGTCAGCTTAGCAACAAAGATGTGGCGGTGCGTTTTATTTTGCATCCTGAGCAATTCAAGATAAAGAGCGAGAGAGAGAAAATATCGAGGCAATTGCCAGAGTACTCACTTATTTTAGGTATTGCGGGAAAGACGACTAAGCAAATAGAGCTGTATGAGGAAATAATAGGAGAGGAAGTTAGAAGGGAAAACGGTAAAAGTATTGAGATCAAAGAAGCAATCAGACAAGTCTGGGATGAAGTGGCAGAGGGATGTAGCCAGAAAATACTCCGCATGTTTGAGCCTTACGGCAGTTTTGGGACTGTCGTTGGTTGTGCAACTGTGAGTGCTGTCCCGGGGATGGTAGAAACCGTTGAGCAACTAGTTAGGAAGTACGGCTTGATGGACACCATTATGGATGAGCCCCTCAAGCCTGAACTGTTGGTTATACCTTGGGATCGATGTTCAACGGTCTATGTGGAGCACGAGATACTATACGATCCTTTAGATACTGAAGCTGCTCGGAAAGCTACAAGATGCTTGCGAGAGTGCTACGTAGAATTGTTTACTAAATACGGAGCTACCCACACTATGCCCAATCAAACAATTCTGCGTTTGATGATGCCAAGCTACGCCCAGCTTTTGATTGGCATCAAGAAGCTTGTAGACCCCAACGGGATAGCGCTAGCTGGCGGACCTTATTCCTTCGAGTTGGGAAATGAAGGTGGTCAATGAGCTTAGACTTTTATTTGCGAGGCGAGAAAAGATGCTAGAAGATTACAAAGAATACATTTATCACTGCTTGAAATGTGGCGCGTGCCGGTCTGCATTCAGAGTATACGGCCCTACCTGCCCGTCGGGAGAGAGATTTGGCTTTGACTCATACTATGCCATTGGTCGATTAGAAATTGCTAGAGCCGTACTTGAAGACAGGTTAAAGTTAACGGATAAGACTGCTCAACGCATCTTTACCTGTGTGAGTTGCGCCGCGTGTAATGAGCAGTGCTACCCTGTGATGGGACTTAAACCGCTGGAGGTTATCGAAGAGCTAAAGGCCGCGATGGTTGAGGCAGGAGCGGTATCACCAAAAGTCAGGGATTTCTTGGAAAATATCCAGAAGTACGGCAATCCATACGGAGAGTCGGCAGATAACAGAGCTAAATGGGCTGAAGGCATAGGCATAAAGCAATATCAGCCCGGCGACAAGTTCCTGCTATACATCGGATGCGTAGGCTCTTACGATACCAGGAGCCAACAGGCAGCGAAAGCGCTCGGCAGTGTGTTGTTAGAGGCCGGTGTCAGTTTTGGTATATTAGGAACCGAGGAGAAATGCGATGGCAACGAGGTGCTCAGGCTAGGCGAAAGAGACCTGTTCGAGTACCTTGCCGAGGAGAATATCAAAGCACTGAAAGAGCTCAAGGCGAAAAGCATCATCACACTCTCCCCCCATTCATACAATGTCATGAAGAACGAATATCCTAAACTTGGTGCTGATTTTGAGGTAGCCCACTATACTCAATTTCTCCGCGACCTTATCAAGAACAAGGAACTGAAATTAACGAAGGGTTTCAAGATACGGGTCACCTATCATGACCCCTGTTTCTTAGGAAGACATAATAAGGAGTACGATGCTCCTAGGGAGATTCTATCATCTATACCAGGTGTAAAGTTAGTGGAAATGGAGAGCACAAGGGAGCATTCCTTCTGCTGTGGTGGGGGTGGGGGTAACTTCTACACTGACATGTTGGGCAGTGCTGAGAACAGTCCTGGCAGGATAAGAATCAGGGAAGCATATACCACAGGGGCTGAGGTACTGGCCGTGGCCTGCCCTGTCTGTACAACTATGCTCGAAGACGCAGTCAAAGCTGAAGGCTTGGAAGATAAGCTTGCCGTAAAAGACGTCGCTGAGATCATTATAGAAGCCATCTGAATGGGAAGTGACTACCGATCCAGCGTGTCGGCTTTTTATAGTTAAAACGAGGTCTTCAAAAAAGTAAGACTGATTAGAAATCTACTGTATTCTGGGAGGTAGAAATGCGACAGGAAGTACAACGCCACCATGCTTTATACAATGACTTGCGTTCCATTGTTGGGCCAGAGAATGTCAGCGATGAAGAATTTGTCAGGAGAGCCTACACTCGTGCCCCCTTTACTAGAATCTATGGAGATACCAGAGGCAAAGTGCCTGGCATAATAGTGAAACCGACTACCACAGAACAAGTATCAGAGATTGTGAAGCTGGCAAACAGAACCAAGACCCCCGTAGTACCGAAGGGCGGAGGAGGAAGCCTCTCAGCTTTCCCGCCACCGTTCGTAGGAACAGACGAAAACATCCTCATTGACACAACCGGAATGAATAAGATAATCGAAATTGACAAGGAATATATGAGGGTAACAGCAGAATGTGGAATCATTTTATCTCAGCTCGCTGAAGAAATCAGGAAGGCAGGCTTTCACCTTCCCACCGTTGATGTCCCTATTCATATGGATACTCTCGGAGGAGTGTTAAGCGGCTTTATCGGTGGAGGTGAACCCTCTGATTTGGCCACGTCTGGAACTATGAACAAGTATTTACTGGGGCTGAGGGTTGTCCTGCCAACAGGTGATGTAATCTATACAGGTGGGGGTCCTGGCACAAACATACATCAAAGTAAGATCTTGCACAGAGAGGCTGCCTCGCCTGATATGACCGGTATGTTCATCGGCGATGGGGGTGTATTCGGAATAAAGACCGAGGCGACATTTGAAGTGCGACCCTTCCCGATGTTTTACCAACCTGGCATCTATGATATGGGGAACTGGGATAATCTGTGGAAAGCTTTCTCCACGCTTGTTTCAATAGATCCCTACCCCTACACCCGATTGCTGGTGTTACACAACAGACATGGCCCTACACTTGTCATGTATATCATAAGGGCACATAGTGATGAGGAGATGAATTTAAAGAAAAGAATTGTGGAGGAAACCTTTACCTCATGCGGAGGAAAGACAGGTGGTGCAGAGTACCATGCTGGCATGAAGCTGGGTAGCATGTTTTCGGCTCGCCAGTTAGGCAAAGCAGTACTACCTAGAGCCAGTATGATGAGTTATTTTGGTGAAGCGCTGCTCCCGAGAGCACGTGTACGGGAATGGCTCGACTACCTCAACGATTATGTAGACAGGAACTTCAAAGGTATCAAGATAACCGAAAGGGTTGATTTTGCCATTCCGTACCTTCGCGCCATGGCCGTAACTGGCATCTTGATGTACTTCGGAAAAGAAACTCCTGGGGAGCAGGTGAAGAAAGTAGTCTCCGACTTTACGCTGAACGAAATGCATAAGACGCTTTTCCAAAAGTTTGGAGGTTTTACCGAGCTTGCCCAGGGCATAGGTCAAGTTGAAAGTGCATCCTGTTGGTCACCAGCCTACAAGTCGTACATGAGGAGCATAAAAAGAGCTCTGGATCCAAACAATATACTGATGCCTAATCTGTGGGGGTTTTAGCAATGAATTCAAAATATCTTGAAGAATTTCGAGAGGGAATTTTCCTATGTTTTGGATGTGGAGCATGTAGAGGAATATGGAGCAGAAAAAGTGAAGGACTATGCCCAGTTTTCGCAACCGGAATTGGATTTGAAGACAGTACTCCTAGGGGCAGAGTTACAGTGGCTCAGGATATACTTGATGGTGACCTTACTTACTCTAAGGGGCTTGCCGAGTCTTTATATAGGTGTACACAATGCGCAAATTGCTTGACCCTGTGTGGTGCAACAGACGAGGAAACAGGACGCCCAATAATTGACATACCACGAATCGTTGAAGCTATGAAGACAGATGCAGTGGAGTACGGCCTTGTGCCACCTAAGGTCAGGGACTTCTTGGAAAATATCCAGAAGTACGGCAATCCCTACGGAGAACCGCCTGAGAAAAGAGCTAAATGGGCTGAGGGCATAGGCATAAAGCAATATCAGCCCGGCGACAAGTTCCTGCTATACATCGGGTGCGTGGGCTCTTACGATACCAGGAGCCAACAGGCAGCGAAAGCACTCGGTAGCGTGTTGTTAAAGGCCGGTGTCAGTTTTGGCGTATTAGGAGCCGAAGAGAAATGTGACGGCAACGAGGTGCTCAGGCTCGGAGAAAGAGACCTGTTCGAGCATCTAGCCGAGGAGAACATCAAAGCACTGAAAGAGCTCAAGGTGAAAAGCATCATCACACTCTCCCCCCACTCCTACAATGTCATGAAGAACGAATATCCTAACCTTGGCGCTGACTTCGAGGTGATACACTATACTCAATTCCTCCGAGACCTTATCAAGAACAAAAAACTTAAGCTGACAAAGGGAATCGAGGCACGCGTTACCTATCACGACCCCTGCTTCTTAGGCAGATATAATGACGTGTACGATGCCCCGAGGGAGATTTTAGCTTTCATTCCGGGCATTAATCTAGTGGAGATGCATAGGACGAGAGAGAATTCCTTCTGTTGTGGGGGTGGCGGAGGCAACTTTTATACCGACCTCATAGGTGGCAAAGAAAACAGTCCCAGCCGGATCAGGGTTAGAGAGGCCCTTGCAACTGGGGCGCAAGTTCTTGCTGTGGCCTGCCCTGTCTGTGTAACTATGCTTGAAGATGCCGTCAAATCGGAAGAGCTAGAAGACAAACTGGCAGTAAAGGATATCGCTGAAATAGTGAGGGAAGCCTGCTGACAGCTGTTTCCCGATTCAGGCTTTTTACTTACTGAAGGATGGTGCTAATACAAATGAGCGCACAAGTAAAGAGCAATAAACTCATAGACAAGGTTGCCATCATAACAGGTGGGGGTAGTGGTATAGGAGCAGCTACGGCTAGGCTGTTCGCTAAAGAGGGTGCCAAGGTAGCTGTGACTGACATAGACAAAGCGGCAGCCGAAAGAGTTGCCAAGGAGATCGAGAACGAAGGAGAGCAAGCGGTAGCAGCCAGGGTAGATGTAACGTGCAATGATGAAATCAAAAAGACAGTTCAGGATGTGCTAGCTCGCTGGGGAAAGATTGACATATTGGTCAACTGTGCTGGCACGGGTGATATAGGATGGTTTATCCAGAGCAATGAAGAAACATGGGATAGGATTCTTGCAGTTAATCTCAAAGGGACAATGTCTTTTACCCATGCTGTTCTTCCAAGTATGGTGGAACGTAAATATGGCAAAATCATTAATATCGCTTCCATAGCAGGGAAAGTGGGAGCTATGATGCAGGTGGCTTATTCGGCCTCTAAAGCAGGAGTGAGCGGCTTCACCAAGGCTTTAGCTAGAGAAGTAGCTCGGCATGGAATAAATGTCAATGACATTTGTCCTGGTCCAATCGATACCCCATTGTATGGCCTGATAGCTAGTATGGATCCAGAATTACAAAAAAAGTACGTACGTGGAGTAGCCCAGAGAAGAATAGGTAAACCTGAGGAAGTAGCAGCAGCAGCACTTTTTCTCGCCTCTGACGAGTGTGAATTCATCACCGGCCACTCATTAGTCGTTGATGGCGGATCGACCATGATATGACAGATCTGTATTTCCGCCAGTAAAGAATAAAGAAAATAACAACTTTGAGTTGGGCTGTTTCCGACAAACACACACTTTCGTAAAGTACGGCTGTTGACTCTCAGATAAGTATGCTAAATTCAGTCAAGCAAGATGACGGGAGGTTGAGGAAAAATTCGTCACACGCCTGATCACAAAACAGACCTATAACTGACCGATAAGTGACCGGCAATTGACCGGCTGGTGACCTGAAATTGTCTTCCGATTAGAGTATCAAATCCGTGGCAAAAACCGCATTGTGAGGCGTTTTTGGTATTTATGGAGCCAGCGGTCAGAGTCGAACTGACGACCGGCGGTTTACGAATTCAGAGCCCGATATCCCACCGAATGCCACCAGATAGCATAAAGCATCGTTTGGTTTTGCGTCAAGGCGCATTTTATATCTAGGAATGCCACCCCGTCCTGGGGTGTGTCAAACAGTTTGTCGGCAAAATCTTTAAATTAATATACACTGTTAAAGAGACAATCGATTGCGACCTATATATCTAACCACTCTTCCTTGGTGGCACCAGCTCGTCTTAGAATTCGGGAAAGGAGGGCAACTCCAATCTCTCTACGGTGAGGGTTAGGGATGGTTAACACCAGGTCACCTTTTATCATATATGGATGTCTCCCGCCTTTATAGGGTCCATCAAAACCGAGTTTGTGGAGCCGCCTCACCAAGTCTGCCCATGAAACAGGTGAGAGCTCAGCCACTGATTTCCAGCCTCTTAAGTTCCTCTACTCTGTGTTCTCCTATAGGAGGGATCGGTAGTCCTCTTTTGAGTCTTACTACTAGCCAGCTATCAATAACCTCAGCTAAATTATGGCGGCACTCCTCAAGCGTCTTACCGCTAGCCCATACCCCTTCGAGTTCTGAGACCTCTCCGTAGTACGGCTCTTCGTCCTCAATAATTTCATATTTTGCGCTGTTCAAAGCAGCTTCGATGTATTCAGTAATCAATTTCTCGCCTCCGCGCTTCTTTCTGATACCACAGAAAGAAACCAGTTTCCTTGATTAGCTGCAATCATTATATATCACTCAACAGTTATTATAGCTTGAGCAATTACCAAAGGGCAAGAAGATACCACGAAGGCGCAACCGGATTGGCACGATCTACTGGACATCGTGGCGACATCTCAGTACAATACTGGAGGAGCAAAGTCAGAGCCTAGATGAGTATCAGGCCATGGTGCTCAATGACATCAGGCTACTAATGGAAAAGAAAAGGTTGTTCATGTTTGGCGGTATGACCCCATTGGTGATCTATTTCGACAAGCAGACTTATACATTCTATTCGGTTCCGCCAACCCGCTATGACTGGCCTGACACATCGAGTGCACTAGAGTTTTTGCTGACATATTTGTACGTGGGAGGTGCCAGATGAGAAAGTCAATAAGTGATTCACCTACTAAGAAACTATTCGAGTGCTTACGGAACCTGTACAGGCAGACGCAGCAGTTGCTGCTAGATAGTGACCGGCTCCTGGGCGACCGCGGATGGGAGCCTGTTGGCGGAATGGGACCTGCAGAATTCTCTTACTCTATCGGGGCACCCGATAAGTGGTTTGCAAGGTGGGCCGCACGATTCTACCTACCCCAATCTACTATTGAGGCAGAGGCTGACGAGCGCTCGGTGATTTCCATGTTATTTGTGAGCACCCAACTCGCTTCCGACAACGACACCGACGTGGAAGAGCCGGTGATCTCTGCAGGCTATCTCCTGTTTAATGAAAGACTCACAAGAGACCAGGCGCGAAAGGCATGGGGTAACTCCTATTGGTTATGTAAGAGCGGGCTCTGGGGCAAGCCAATAAATGATCCCATTGGTTGGTGCCAGTGGGATCCGTCGAAGTGGATTCGGCTTTCACAACTTTTGCGCACGTTCACAGTACCGTTGTACTCTATCACGTCCAGTGATGCTCTCAAGGAGCTTGTCATTGATAAGCTCATATCTGCGTTGCCGCTAGATTAGGTGGTCTCTAAGCTGCCGAATATTATTGCATTAGTAACAGAGCACACCTGTAACAAAAACTCAGATTGTTTAAGCCGGCCTCTGTTGCACTATCTGGGAGACAGTTTCTAGTCAGGAACCACATGTTATCAGTCACAACAATGGCAGAACGCTAACCTGTTTGCACATGAAGCTAGAATGGAGCTTCACTACCGGGAGCCTTCTGGCCAGAGCTTTTCACCAAGGGCAATGCGGCACAGGTCAGTGATGAAGATCTTAGGCAGACCAAACTGTGAACTGGGTCGCCGGAGCACTCTGTCGCATATAGGGCAGGAAGTTATGATGGCATCGGCGCCGCATTCGATGGCGTCCTCGAAGTTCTTCTTCTGGATGTCAATGGCAAGCTCCCTGTTAGTGTAGATAATGGGTCCCGTGCAGCAGACGGCGTTCAACCGCTCATATTGCCTGCTTGGCCGTTCCACTCCGACAAGCTCGAAGATCTCATTCAGGAAGGCGTCATGCTCAGGTATCCATCTGGTAGCGCAGTTAGCCTGGTAGGCGACCTTCTTGCCCAGCTTGGTGACGTTATTTTTGTGGTCCCTCAGATAGTTGCGCAGGTATTCGAAGAGGTGCATGTACTTGAAAGGAACATTGAAACCGTACTCCTTGGCCTTGACGTGCGCCAGGACAAAGCCCTCATTATGCATGTACACGATGTCTTTGCCCAGGCTTGCCAGCTTGTCAATGACACCCTGACCGTACCTTTGGACAAAGCTTTCCCCGCCCATATGCACACAGCCTGCGAGGGACATATACTCACCGCCTCTCACTACAGTCATGCCCCTGAATAGCTGGCTGTCAAATGTGCTCTCGGGGAACTGCTCAAACTGGAAGGAGTCAAGTGACAGAGCTGGCTTATCAGGGTCGCCCGGTATCAACTGCCTGGGGTCTCCCTGTCCTTCGAGTGCCTTGGCTAATGCCTCGAGCGCTGGTTTGCCGACTACCGCTATGGGACAGGTGCCTATCTTCTCCTGCATCCTGAAGATGAGGTTAGAGGGGTCGGCTCCCGTCGGGCAGTAGTCATTACAGGCGATGCAGGTGGTACACTTGCTCAGGATGTCGGCGTCTTTGCCCTCCATGAGCAGCTTAATCTCAGCGACTGCCCTATCCTTATCATAATCGACATAACGACACTTCACCAGACAGTCGCCGCACAGGTTACACTTTGAAGCATCCCACATTCTTGCTCTCCTTTGTATTTAGAAATTGTCTAAAAACTCGACCTTTTTAATGATCTAGAAACCTTTTTCTAACTTTAGCTACCACTAGATCACCTGGTAGTCTCGGTTCGGAAGGATACCAAGCTTCTTTAAGCGGGACTATAATCGGGCTTGTAATTCCTTGTCAAATCATCCAGCTCATCTCCTTTTGCCATAATTCTGACATAGATTTTCTTAATGTTGTGGCATCTCCTGGCGATTCGAATTACCGCGCTTATAGAAGGTTTTTCCCCTTTGTCACGCGGATTCCACAATTTCGGCAAACTGTTCAAGCCCCAATTCAGTGAGTTTCCTTTTGGTGGGTATGCCTTTCTCGATATCCCAGCCTCTCTCCTCGTAATACGTATCGAGCATTGTTTCCAGGTCTTCTCTGGTACAACGCTTTCCGAACCAATCTGTCAAATAGCGGTCCCCTTCACGGGCTGGCAGTGGAGTCTCGATATTCTGGAGATATACCGGCGGTATCCTGTCGTCTTTTCTGTTGAATCCTTCCCTGACGTTAAGCAGCTTCTCCAGATTAAAGACTCTTTCCCCGGCTCTTAGCAACTCGCGCGGGGTTATGTCAAAGCCGGTTGCCGCTGAGTAAGCCTGGGATAGCCACGGCATGTCACGCATGGGGTCATTTGCCCAGTGAACCGCGGTATCGCAGATACCCAGGAGATTGTAGGTGGTCTCCGCCTCCCCACCATACTTTTCCAGCCTGCCCGTGTCGAAGGAATCCTCGGTGAAGATTCTATTCAGCTCTTCTTTTGTTAACCCCATTTTTTCAGCGTCTTTTCTGACATCCGCAAACGAGATTTCGTCTCTGGACCAGTAGGTAAGCGAGTGAGTATGCTTGGCCTTGGCGTGTACGATGCTTCCGAGGCCCATGCAGGGACTGAAGCCCGTGCCCTGCTTGAAAAGGGAGGGCCAGATTCTAGCATCCACCAAAAGGTCGATGCCCTTGGTTATGGCACACCCGGTTTCGTAGTCGGTTGCAGCATCAATTCCCAACCTTTCACAGAGCGGATACCATCCCTCAGCCATGGTCGCGCCAATGTCTCGTCTGCGGACAATCTTCTCCACAAGCGCCAGATAGTAGTCTAGGTTTCCTATTTTCAACTCCAGACCACCCATATCATCCTTGGATAAAACGCCACGCTCATATTGCTGAGTGACAAGCCGCATCATATTCAGGGTCGTCGACACGCACAATCCGTAGCTATTCATTCTTCCCAGCAATGTGAAAGTTTCACCGTAGTCCTTGAGCTGTAGTTGCATTTGGAGCATGGAGGGGAGAGAAGGAAAACTGCCCCCAAACCGGGCTCCCCTATACTTCTCCTCCTTTACTTCGTGAATAGACTTGCAAGCACACATGCCACCGCTGCAGCCTTTGATGCCGACCATCAATTCTGTCAGTAGTGTACCTGTTCTCCCCTTCCCCAGAGGGGCAGTTGGTTGATAATTAGGATGGCTTACAATTTCCTGGCGTTTTTCCTTCACTACCTTCATAAATCGTTTCCCGTCTGCTATCTTTATTCTCTTCTCCCCGAGAGTCACGATGGCCTTGAGATTCTTGGCACCAGCAACTGCCGCGGCAAAGCGTCCGGCGTTATGCCAGTCATCGGTCCAGCCGAGAGAAAACCTGACCAGGTTTTCCCCGGCTTGGCCGATAATCCACGTGCCGCACTTTCCCGTCTTTCCTTGATGCCTTGTCCGCAATACCCTGCCTGCCTCATAAGCGTCCTTTCCCCAAATGTCGCTTGCATCGCGAATCTCCACATCTTCATCTGTTACCTTCAAATAACATGGCTTGTCTGCCCGCCCAGTGATGACTATGTGGTCATAGCCGGCATTTTTCATCATAGCTCCAAAACGGCTGCTGCCAAACATCGACGTGGAGACGAAGTATTTCTTTCCATCCTTGCTTGCCGGGATGGAGTATTTTGTGCTGAGGTAGCATTTCCCGCCTCCGGGCACAAGTGTACCCAGTAGGGGGCCGGTGCCAAATACAAGGACGTTTTCCTGTGACAGAGGGTCTACACTGGGTTTGAGAATATCAAGGAGCAAATTTAGACCAACTCCCGGACCTCCAATGAATTTCCGGGCAAGGTCGGCATGTAGCGGCTCCTTTCTAATCTGACGGGTGCTTAGATCCACATGAAGGATATTGCCAGCATATCCGTAATACTCCATTTTTTATCCTCCTTCTAATCGGGTGATAGCGCCAAACTCACAGTGTCTGGTACAGAGGATGCACTCTTTCTTGCATTTGTCCGTAAAACGTATCTCATCGGGTGGATTTATTACTATGCAAGATTTCTCTGGATTAAAGGAGCCTGTGTAGGTAAAGGAACATATCAACTGGCAACGCATACATTCTGCGCATTTGTTAGCATCTGTATTGATATTCACCTTTTCCATATCAAGAAAATCCCCCTGTTGTCAAGATGCCACCCACAAATCCTAGAAGCTCTTTCCAATCCAAGTGCACCCCCTATGGTTTGTGTGTTCATTCGCTGAAGAGCGCTGATAATCTTTCTTCTCGCATCATCTGCTGCAGCGCCATTATACCACTGCCATTAGAAAAGAATAGGACTTCTTCGAGGGAAGTTCTATGTATTAATAGAAATGGTAGCGCATACCGGATTCGAACCGGTGATCTCCGCCTTGAGAGGGCGGCGTCCTAAACCCCTAAACGAATGCACCGTATAACCCTGATTTATTAACTTGGCTGGGCACTCAGGACACATATCGAACTTTTTACGTCCCGATTTAGTCCCAAGATTACGCGAGCTGCTTACTAAATCCCTGAACTGCCAGCAATAGACATTATATCAGCTAGTGTGCATCGCGGCAAAAGGGGGAAACCGAACCGGCCTTAAAGGGTTGCGGGCTTCATCATTCTACGGCACGGACTTCATATCTTAACTTTATGCCTTCACTAAGTCCATCCGCTCGTCCTCGAAGCCAATCCTTCTGCCTGTCGTTGTTAGCCTCGGCATTCACCGCTTGTAATACAGCTCTATAGGCGTCTATTGGTCGTCTTACTTTTGTATAGTATGCTTCTCTATCCAACACCGTAAGGTAACTCAAGTTCGGTCGCTCCCAGAGTGGGCTAAGAACCGCATCCTCAATAAACTTGGCTCCCGCATCCCAGCGCAAAAACGTAAACTCGAAAGGTGGCTCCTGCGTCAATTTCCATGTCCCGCTAGTCCCTTGCCAAGAAGTCATCCAGTCTCCCCTTCCAATATCTTTGACCGTGGATGAAGTCCATAAACCTGTGCCTATCCGGGCATATTCATCTGGTATCAGTGAAGAGATATGGAGAAGAAATAGATACTTGACCTCATCGGGAGGCAGAGCCAAGTAGCATTGCTTTGTTGTCGGCGGCGTTGTTACTATTGACTGGCTTGCATACGGCGAACATGCTAACATCAAAAGCGGGGCAAGTAACAAAGGCATACACAACAATAGAAGGCGTGCATTTATGTTCGTCCGTTCCAACCCCCTGCGGACTGTGGAGCTTTCCAAGGTGCACATCTCTATCTGGGATGCATTATAGCTTGGTAGTTCCGTAGGTGCAAGGTATTAAGAAGATGCTTTACGGCTCAATCCGATACAGTTCTTTTAGACCACTATCAGTTATTCGATACACGCCTGTTCTTTTGCCTTTGCCGCGGCGCTCTACTAAACCTCGCTCTTTCAGACTACTCATCGTGCTCCGAACAATATGCGTGTAGTCTGGACGGGGTCCCCATCTGCCATCGACTCCGTATAATTGCGGATTGATGTAACCGCCGCCCTTCAGTGCTTCGATAGCGGCATAGACACCCTTCAAATGTGCTGGTTTGCCATCCCTAAGTGCTCCTAAAACCCAAAAATCCCACGGTTCCCTTTTACTCATACATTTGCCTACTAATATCAGGTAATTTAATTACCTAAGCTGGCTGGGGATCCAGGATTCGAACCTGGCCTTACGGATCCAGAGTCCGCTGTCCTACCGCTAGACGAATCCCCAACTTGCCGGGATTATAGCAAAGGGCTACTGCTAGGACAAGCCAACTTGCTAGTTTAGCAGTCTGGTTGTTATACTCAACTGAGAAGGATTGAGCGACTTTGGTTGATTGGCAGGCTCTGCAGCAGACTATCGGGATAACCTTTCGAGATATGTCTTTACTTCAACAGGCTTTTATTCATTCCTCTTATATTAACGAAAATCCAGGTTTTCATCTTCCCGACAACGAGCGCCTTGAGTTCCTCGGTGATGCCTTGCTGAGCTTCATAGCTACTGAAAAGCTATATCACAAGTTTCCCCATTCTGGTGAGGGTGAACTGACTGAAATCCGCATTTCGTTGATTCGGCAGGAGACTTTGGCTCAGCTTGCTTTAACGCTTAAACTTGGTGATTACCTCCATCTGGGAAAAGGGGAGGAGGCAACAGGTGGGCGAGAAAGGCAAACCAACCTCGCCGACGCCTTTGAATCCTTGGTTGGTGCTATATTTCTTGACCAAGGGCTGGATACTGCCAGGGTTTTCGTTTTGAGCAAGATTGACAGTCATTTTGAGAGGGTAAATGCCGAGGGAATAGGGCGAAACTATAAAGCTCTGTTACAGGAGTTCACTCAAGCTAAATTTAAGCAGCTTCCAACTTATCGAGTCGTGGAAGCTTCAGGTCCCGACCATGATAAAGGCTTCACTGTTGAGGTATTGCTTGGAGACAGAGTGTTGGGGGTCGGCTCAGGGAAGAGCAAAAGAGCTGCTGAGATGGAAGCTGCCCGCTCAGCCTGGGAGAAGCTTACGGCCGGCTGAGTCCCTTCGGCTGGTGTTAAATTACTGCCTCATAATGTTGGCTGCAAGACTATAATCTCAGTAGCCTCTGGCAGCTTGCCGGCTTTGAACTCCGTCTCGCTGGAATTTAATTTCTTGACGTTCTTCTTGCCAGTCAGGAAGTCTTCAACATCGGTAATGGGGAAGTCGCATTTAGGTGTCTTGTAGTGTATGGGTATGACGACTTTAGGCTTCAAATCATCGCCTACCTTGCTGGCGACTTTGGCATCGATGGTAAAGAAGCCACCTATTGGGATGAGCAGTACGTCCACGTTGCCAATTTGAGCGATTTCTTCTCGGCTCAACTCATGTCCGAGATCACCCAGGTGACATAGCCTTATTCCATCCACAGTGAAACAGAATATCGTATTGGCCCCTCGTTCTTTTCCCTTCGATTCGTCGTGATAAGAAGCGATACCCTTGAATTGAATTCCTTTGACGTTCTTGACACCGCTCCCTGTGATGATCCCAGGTTTGCCCGACACTGCTGAGATATTGTTGTGGTCAAAGTGGTCGTGGCTTACCGTGACGATGTCGGCAGCCTCGTTAACAGGCGAATAGTTAATACCACCAACCGTCGAGTATGGGTCAGTTATAATCCTGAGCCCTGTCTCGGATGTAATCAGAAAGCAAGAATGTCCCAGCCATTTCAGTTTCATTGCAAACCTCCTCGTATTTAGTTTATGTACGGGGCAAACTTGGAGTCTGCTTAGCTAACCTTGCCTAGCTAAAGCCAAGGCGAGGTTAATCAAGGTTCGCACGCCGACTCCCGTAGCTCCCTTTACTAAATAGCCGCGCTCCTTGTCCCTGAAAGAGGTGCCAGCAATATCAATATGCACCCAAGGCGTATCTCCAACAAATTCGGCTAGAAAATGTGCTGCGGTGATAGCACCAGCCCATCTACCACCACTATTTTTGATATCAGCCACATCGCTTTTATTCTGCTCTTTATACTCTTCGTGCATTGGCATCTGCCAGAGACGCTCCCCTGCATCAGCCCCAGCCTTGACTACTTTTTCTATTAGCTCCTGAGAATTACCAAAGATACCACTGTAAATATCTCCGAGAGCTACACGGCAGGCGCCGGTCAATGTAGCCAGATTTACCAGTGGTGACAGCCCTTGTTTGACAGCATAACTTAGAGCATCAGCCAGGATAAGTCTTCCTTCAGCATCAGTGTTTACGACCTCTATAGTCTTACCATTCACGGCTTTCAGGATATCCCCCGGCTTGAGAGCATCGCCTCCGGGTAGATTTTCAGTAGCTGGAATGATGGCAGTGACATTGACCTTTGGCTTTAGCTGGGCGATTGCTCCTAAGGCTGCCATGGCTGCTGCAGCACCCGCCATATCACCTTTCATCTCAGCCATGCCCTCGGATGGCTTAATTGATATGCCTCCGGAATCGAAAGTTATACCTTTGCCGACGAAGCCCAGGGTATCAGATGACGTCTTGCCACCTTTGTAACTTAGGACTATCAGCTTTGGCGGCTGGCGGCTTCCCTGAGCTACGCCCAAAAGCGCGCCCATCCCCTCTTTTTCCATCTGTTCGCGTTCCAGGATGGTTAGACCAAGGCCATGAGTTTTTGCTAACTCCTCTGCCATTTTCGCCATGTCGCTAGGCGTCATGTAATTGGCTGGCTCATTTATCAAATCCCGAGCCAAATTGGTAGCCTCCGCAATTACCCCCCCTTTTTTGCAGCCCTGCTCCAGAGCTGGTAACTTGGCCGTATCCCTTTCCACAATAAGAAGCTCTTTGATATCTTGGTTTTCAGGTTCCTTAGTCATGTGCTTTTGGAATCTGTACAGTCCGAGGAGACTGCCCTCGGTTATGGCTTGAGATGCTGCCTCAGGCTCAATTCCACCAACACCAGCACCGTGGACGATGGTGGCTATTCGTTGGCAGTTCAGCCTTCTTAGAGGGCGGCAGAATTCTGCGGCTAAACCACGAAGCTTATCCGGAGTAAATTCCGACTGTTTGCCCAGTCCGGCAACAGCCACAATGCGTGCTGGGATTCTGCCCAGGCTATGGATGATGCTGATTTCATTAAGCTTTCCCTTAATCTCGCCCTGTTCAGTAAGCTTAGTAATAGCTCCATCAAGAGCCTTATCCACAGCGCCTGTTGCTCCACCGGGGCGTTCTGCTCCTTCAAAAATGTTGACTACAATGGCATCAGCTTCAACGCTTGTAATATCGCCGGTGATTACCTTTACTTCCAACTCTGCCTCCTAAATGTTAAGCCCATACTTAATTTTTGGTCTCTCATAGTTTTCTGGACCTGGTTGCCATCTATTTTATCCCATCCTGCCGTGTAATTAAATGCCTTCTTTTCGATTCACCGCCTCTGAAATCTCAATGATTTATGGTGCGCATTATCTTTTCAATCACAGGGGCGATGTCCCGTGAAGTATCGACAGCGAAATGGTTGCGTTGGAATTTTTCCGCTCGTGGTTCCATCCGCCTATATACCTCCCAATCAGCGTCTGATTTATCCTCTGGATTAGCCGCGTTTTTTCGTGCTTGAAGGCGCTGATAGGCTACTGCTGGCGGTGCTTCAACGCGTACCAAAACCAGTCTTGCTCCGGTTCTGTCGCTAATGCGGTAAAGATGTTCCCGGTGTCGTTCTGAAAGGTTAGTAGCATCAAATATAATGGGTACCCCTTTTTTTAGAAGCCATTCGATAAAGCTATGACAGGCGGCAAAGAGCCGAGCACTTTCGGCAACGCTGTAATCGGGAGCGGGGAATAAAGTTTTACGCATTGCATCGCTCTCAAGGATACAGAAGAACTGTCTCTCAGCCAGTTTACGGCAGAAGAAGGATTTGCCTGTCCCCGGCAAACCGCTAACGACTACGAAAGCGGGGTTAGCCATTGCTTCGGGAAGCGAGCCTAGACCTTCTCTCAGTTTCGTTAAATCCTGACTAAGCGGGTTTTGCTCCATGTGGCTTTAAGAATTATAGGATATTTCTCGAATTCATGCTATTATGTGTCTTTGTTGCCCGGCAATGAGATGAAGTTGAAAGGGCGATATGGAGACTGGACATGAGGACATTGAAAAGCATTAAGAAAGAGGAGATACGGGATCTACTGGGTAAGGGATGGCTGACACACGATGGAGTGTGGTTCTATCAAACCGCAAAAGAATTCGGAATTGACAAAGCCAATGAATTAAATCGGGCTGCGATAAAATCCATGTCTGTGTTTGAAGTGGAAAGGCTGATAAGAATTCTAGGCGT
>Ga0315282_10004712_pt1 | contig 23655 bp, 5 predicted proteins | sample YL17G07_20_MG_FD_203693 | JGI IMG/M metagenome (GOLD analysis project Ga0315282, IMG submission 203693) | Sediment microbial communities from Yellowstone Lake, YNP, Wyoming, USA - YL17G07_20 | ecosystem: Environmental > Aquatic > Freshwater > Lake > Sediment | place: USA: Wyoming | collected... | reverse complement strand
CCATGTGCGCCAGAACGATAATCACGTTCGCGCCCGAAGCCCGGAGTTCCTGAGCTAATTGGTTGATTATGGGCGCTGGTTCTCTGAACTCCAGCCCGGCGAGGTTCCCGGCCATGACGATAGAGGGTGTCTCCATGGTGGTGGCGCCGATCAACACAATCTTCAGGCCCTTGGCCTCAAAAATTATGTAAGGTTTTATCCAGGAGGGTCTGGAGTTAGTTCCGGCGGTGAAGATGTTGCAGGACAAGCGGGGAAAATCAGCCTGGGCAACGCGCTCCTGGAGCACGGACTGCCCCCAGTCGAACTCGTGGTTCCCGAAAGACGAAGCCACATAGCCCATGTGGTTGAAGACGTCAATCACGGACGCCCCTTTGACCAGGTTGGAGATGGGCGTTCCTTGCATGGTGTCCCCGTTGTCCACAAGGATGGTGCCCAGGGGATTCTGGGCCTGGTAGTTTTTGATATATGTCATATCGTACGCAGCGCCGCCAGCTAACTTCCCGGAGACCGTCTTGGGCTCTAACTGTCCGTGGAAGTCATTGGTGGAAAGCACCGTGAGCGAGGGATACCTGGTCTCGGAGATCCACTGGAGGGCTGTCCAGTTGGTCAGGGCGGCTTTAGGGGTCAAAGCGTCCATGCCCACGAACAGCCCTATCTGGCTGCCATAAGTGTAGGCCGAACCCGACCATGGAGAAATAGAAGTATAGTCGCTGTACTTAGAAAGTTCGCTCCAGTCGCAAGTCGGAGAGACCAGTCCCTCCATCCCTTGATTGACGAGGAGCGTCAGCGCCCTTTCCTGGTTGAACGTGGTTCCATTTTCCCTAGACCTTATCAGGTACCATTTAAAGTTCTTTCTATCGAGTATCCAGACCAGGGAGGGGTCGCCGTTGAGCTTCAAATCCGCATTTACATAGAGATTGGGGTCCCCATAAGTAAATTTGATCGTGCTCGAGGTCACAAACATGTGGGAAGCAATCTTGACCCCTAAGGGAAGCTCTTTCAGGAACACCTGGAATTTCGATGCTAAAGTATCAACGATAATGGCGTTTCCCGAAGAGGGATCGGCAAACAGGTAGGTATTCTGGCTGGGTTTCCCGAAAGCCAGTTGAGCGAGGTCAAGGAAGCCTTCCTTGGTTATCGCCTCGTTGGGGTAGAGAAAATTATCCGGATAGAGGCTCCAGTTCTTGATGAAGATAGCGTTGGGATCAAGCGGAGAATGAGCCTCTACCCATTGCACAATCAAATCCCTCACTTCCGTTGTGGAGCTGTAGAGCACAGTGGCACCTCTGGCTACGAACTGCCCCGTGGCCCGATAGTTGTTCACCGCCACCCTCACTGTTTGGCTCATGGAGATGGGCACGCCGTTTAATTTCAAATCGAAGATCCTCTGACCGGGCGGCTTGGTGATGTCAATCCGATACTGGACCCCCGACCACATGTCGTAGTTGTAATCAGCAACTGACGGGTTTTTGGTAGGCCCTGTGGGGCTGAAGTCGTAAGTATTGAAGTACTGGGCCGTCCACTCTAAAACATCCTTGACGATCTGACCCGTGGCTTCCACCACATAAAGAGTGTTGTCGTAAATGTAAAGGCCGTAAACGTCTTTAAGCTTCACTGTCCCCTGGGGGAGCTGCGCCGTGTTAGTGAACAGGGCAGCGCAGGAAGCATCAACGGGGTAGCCAGCGGCCGCGGCGGCCTCAGTCTGCACCAGGTTGATCAAATCAGCAGCCGGCCCATCCTGCAGGCGTGCCGCAAACCCGCCGGGGAATGGTCCCAGCGTTTCTCCCACCGGAGTATTCACATAAGTCCTGGTGGCATCGTGGTAGGGCTGCATGGTAGTAAGGTAGTCGGAATCCTCCGCCACCGCATCCAGGGACTGAACGACTCCGGACTTGGAGGAGACCGTCCAGTCGGAGCCGGATCCCGTGAGATTCAACGTGACATCGCAGACATCCCTTCCGGCGTTGCGCGGCTCCACAATCAAAACTCCGTTAACGGTGGTATTCACTACCACATGGGCGTGCCCGGCAAGGATCACGTCCACCCCGGGAACGTTATTGGCCAGATCAAGGATGAAGTTCTCCTCATGCCCATAGCCGTAGGTGAAATCGGTCCCGGAATGGGCGGCGATCACAATCACATCTGCTCCAGCCGCTCTCATCTCGGGGACATAAGTATTTGCCTCCACTACCGGATCGGTGAAGCTCAGCCCGGCGATATTCTCCGGTTTCTCCCAGTGTGGAATAGCCTGGGTGGTGAGCCCTAAAATTCCTACCTGCACTCCATCGATATCCTTAATCGCATAGGGTGTATAGGCTGGGGAGTTATCCACCGTTTTTCTTATATTGGCCGACAGAACCGGGAAGTGTACTTCAGAAATGAATTTGTTGAGCACTGTTTGCCCAAAATTGAACTCATGGTTACCCAGGGTCATGGTGTCGTAGCCGATGTAGTTCATAGCCACTGCCATGGGGTTGGTCTCCGTGGGATGAAGAACATTATAAAGGTAGTTCACCGGGGTCCCCTGAATGGTATCCCCGTTGTCAATCACAAGGGTATACGGGTTGGCGGCTTTCACCTGATTGACATAAGTGCAGATCTTGGCCATCCCTCGCTTGGAGCTCGTGATGGCGGTATCAGAAAAGTAATCCCAGTTCTGAATTTGCCCATGGATGTCGGACGTTCCGACCAGTCTCAATGTCCTTGACTCAGCAGCGTTTGTTGCACCGAAGGGCAAAACAATTCCTGAAAATACCAGACACAAAACAAGCAGTAAACCGACAAATCTGACCTTACTCATTTTAATCCCCCTTTCAAATTTTTTTTGAAAGTTAAACCGATCACCCCCTGACATTTAACATTTACCTAATTAGGTACCCATAAGTTTATGTCAAGTTAAAAATCCGGTCAATTGTTATGAACTGCGGACAAATTCAATAAATGGGGAAATTCCACAAAGCCTTGGCTCACAAAATCAGGCTCGCTCATTTTAGTCAAATTGACTTGTTGGTACTTCATTCCGGCAACCTTTTTCTTAGGCCTGAGCGTCGGTCAGGCAGGCCTGTTTTTCAAATAATTGCAGTGAAACCAAAAACGATTTCCTTGAGTAGAAATTAACGCCAGGGGCAGCCCCTCAGACTCTTAAAAAGCGGAACCCTAAACCTCAAGTTTTTCAGAAAAACTTCAATAGCCCATTCGACCAAGCAGACAGAGCCGGGGCAATTCGAATGAAGCTGGAGAGGCAAAAAATAAATACAAATTGCGCCCTGTCAAACTTGAAAAATGATATAATTATTTTGCTAACTAATTGACTTTATAGGTCAAGGAAGTCATTATAATTCAAAAGGGGGCAAATTTCGGAACGGAAAGGAGGAGTTAAGTAAAAAAAATCCCGAACCGTGTCCAAAATTTTTTTAAAAAGGAGGTATAAAAGATTTTAATGGGGAAGAAGATTCTTGTCTTGCTTGTCATCTTAGCTCTGATTCCATTAGGCACCGCTTTAGCCTTACCCCAAAATGTTGAAAAAAGCAGGGTCTCGCTTCCAGATGTTCTCTCTAAAGCGAGGACTGCTTACGAAGCCGGGTTGCGTAGTGTTGGCAGCCTTGAGTTAAACAGGTCTCTTAAGAGTCTCCCTGAGCCCGATTCATTGCCTCCCGCTTCTCTCGATGAAGTCGAGAAATTCCAGGGTAATTTCCCCGCGGAGGCCGATGGCTCGATAACCGTAATTATTGATCTGCCCTCGAAGCCGCTCGCTTCCCAGGTGAAAGAAAAGGGGCTTACCATCTCCTCTCCTGAAGTCTCCAGCATCAAGAATTCCCTTGCCGCAGAGCAGAACCAGGCCATCTCAATGATGGCTGTCGCAGGAGTTTCCGCGGAAATTAAGCACACTTACTCCACCGCTTACAACGGCATTGCCGTAAAAATTGACCGCAAGGATTTAGAAAAAGTTCAGGCCATCTTCGGCAAGGATGCTGTCCACCCCTCCAAGACCTACTATCTGGATATGGAATACAGCACCGTTTTGACCGGAGCCACGAACGTCTGGAACAACCTCGGGTACAAAGGCGAGGGTGTAGTCGTGGGTGTCGTGGACACGGGCGTGGACTACAACCACCCTGATTTAGGTGGAGGGTTCGGCAACAAAGTTATTGACATGATTGACACTGGTGACGACGACAACGACGCCATGGATCTGAACGGTCACGGCACACATGTTTCGGGTATTATGGCGGCGAACGCAGCCGCACCCGGTGGTGTCACCGGAATGGCCCCTGAAGCCAAAATCATGGTGGCCAAAATCGTCAAGGGCGGTGCTGGTTCCGCTTCAAGCGCTGATATTGCGGCGGCCTTCGACTGGATGCTCCAGAAGAAGTTAGAGGGTGTGAATCTGGCCTCTATCAATATGTCTTTCGGCTTTCCCGGGGGCTGGAACAGCCCCTCTGATCCCGAGCAGGTCGCTATCCAGGGCTGCGTTGATAACGGAATTTTCGTCTCCCTCTCAGCCGGAAACGATTACTGGTCGGTTTACCCCTCCAACCAATTTTATTACTACGGGGAAAACCCCAGCAAATTCACCTATTACCCTGCGGATTTCGGCATTGTAGGTTCCCCTGCTACCACTCCCGGACCGGCATCGGTCGCCGCTTCCTGGAACACAAATTCCCGCTATGCGAGCTTCCTTGTTCCGGAAACGAGCTACCGCGGGCCTTATACGGTTGGCTCTCCCTCTCCTGATCCGATTACAGTTTTCGGAGGCGTGGCACAGAACTTCGTTTATGTCGGCTACGGTAATGATGACTCCTATTACAGCGGCCTCGATGTCACGGGTAAAATCGCTCTGCTTCTGCGCGGTGGGGCCGGGGACGCCTCCTTCGCTAACAAGGTCCGCACTGCCCAAGCCCACGGCGCTGTGGGTGCGATCGTGATGAACGATGCCGCCAGAGGGGATGCCATGATCACTATGGCCCTGGCTGCGGATATTACCATTCCCGCAGTCTTCACTGGCTACACCTATGGCTCTTACCTCCAGGCAAATCCCGCCTACACTGTAAAATTCGATGGTCAGACTGCATCCTTCCCCAACCCCACGTCCGACAAGATGGTGGACTTCTCCTCCTGGGGCACTGATCCCAATTTGAACTTTAAACCCGAGATCGCTGCTCCCGGCGGAGGAATCTGGTCCACCGTGCCCCTGGCTATGGGCGGGTACGCCAACTACTCTGGAACATCCATGTCATCCCCTCACGTGGGCGGCGCTGCTGCTTTAATTAAGCAGGCTCATCCCGACTGGACTCCTGCTCAGGTGAAGACTGCCTTGATGAACACGGCCAGCTTGCTCACCTATCCTGGCTCTACGCTACCCTATAGTCCGAGGTTGCAGGGCGCCGGGCGCATCAACGTCTATGACGCCCTCCTCACTCCGGTTTTGGTTACCGACAACACCACCAATTACCCTGCGGAACCGCTGGGCGACACCAACGCCGACACCACAAAGACCTTCACTCTAAAAGCCATCAATACTGGCGATACCGACATCACCTATAACCTGAGCGCTACCATCCAGAGATACAATACCAGCCGCGTTCCTTACACTTTAGCTAATGGCTCGGTCACCTTCCCCGGTGGTACCTCAGTTACGGTTCCCGCTAATGATGTAGCCTTCGTTGAAGTGGTCGTAAATGTAGGGGGTAACACTCAATTCGAGAACATCTTCGTGGACGGATTCATCAAGTTTGTCCCCGTAGGAGCGACAGTTCCTGAGCTCCACGTTCCCTACACCCTCTTCTGGGGTGACTGGCAGGATACCCGCTACACTGGGGACTGGGCGCATAACCCCGTGATTGACCCTCCTCCAGATGATCCCACGGGATGGTGGTGGTGGGGCTACACCTGGCTCTACTGGGCCGAGGGTACCACCCTTTATTATCTCGGCCTTGATTTCGATAAAAATTTCGATCGGAATATTATCGCTATTTCTCCCAACGGGGATGGCGCACAGGACAACCTCCACCCACTGCTCTCCCTTATGAGGGGCACCAAAGACCTCACCTTGAGCGTGCTTGATGAGGAAGGGAACCTCGTTACCACTATCGCTCATGAGAAATACGTACATAAGAACTTCAGCAGCTATCCGTACTGGAGCGGCTGGGACTACGACTGGTTGTGGGCTCCAGAGCCGGGATCCGTTCCTGACGGAAATTACATCGCCCGTTTTGAGGCAGAAATTCCCGCAACCCTCAACGGTCCTGCTGGTGGCTTCCACACTATTGAACTTCCCTTCATGGTGGACACCGTGAATCCAGAGGTCTCTATTACCTCCCTCTATCGCACTGGGGATGGATTGAACATTGAATGGACGGGAGCCGACGAGCGCTCCGGCATCTGGGGATACGTGGTCCTCGCTGACGGAGAAATGGTGGCAATTCTCCCTCCGGATGAAACCTCGTTTGTTTACGATGGCGAGCCAGGGAATGTTTTTGTGGTTGCTTTTGACAATGCGGGTAACTTTGGTTTCGACTACCGCGCCACGGTTAATCTGCACCTCAATAAGGGTTGGAACATGATTACTCCGGGTGTGGTCACCTCTGGTACACCTGCGGAATTGATTGGCAGCGAGCTGGTTCGTCTCTATTACTGGAATCCAGTAACCAGGTCTTACGTTGTTCCTGCAGCTCTTACGCCCGGAAATGGCTACTGGGCTTTAATGCGCGCTGACAAGGATGTGACCTTGAGCGGTGATTTCACTTCCGCGCCCTTCACCACTGCTTTAAGCGTGGGCTGGGTGATGATTGGAAACCCGTTTGAGTTCTCCTATGCCTGGTCGGATGTCGTAGTTTCCGATGGCACTAACACCAAGACCCTCGAGGAGGCTAAGGCCACCGGCTGGGTTGGTAACGCCCTCTACTACAATGGGACAGGTTACGATACGGTGAACTACGCAACGGACCTTATGAACCCCGGAGATGGCTTCTGGCTCCAGGTTAAAGTTCCGGGTCTCGCTCTGGAATACGACATTCCGTAGCCTGACCCTGTGTGGATTAAAATTGGGGGGCCGTTGGCCCCCCAATTTATTTTTCCCCTTCTGCTCAGTATTTTTTAAGCCCGCCGATAAAGCGTATTTAAGTCCAGAGTCTAATAAAGAGGCAAGGCTTATCCTGCTCCCTTAAAAGGGTTTCCTTCTTCGGGTTCAGCCCTTGCTCCTCCGTTTTAGCCTGGCCCTTCCTCACCTTAGCCTGGTCCGCTTTCCTCCTTTCTTTCTCGCACCTCAAATGTCAGGGAGAGGTCCACCCCTGACCTCCTTCCGAAGAGCCGAGAAATTTTTAACAAGAATACGAGGCTTAATCGCGGCTCTTTACAAAATAAAAGGGTCTCCAAAAGGTTTTTAGTAAGGGGGGCTCTCTTTCTTAATTTCAGAGGCGACCCTTACCTCCCTTTCCCCTATTAATCGCATATCCGGGGCTTTCCATCAGTTATTTTTTCCCATTATTTCGGCTCCTAAATATCAGCGTTACACGCGCTGAGAAAGAGCTCGCTAAGAAAATCCAGGATTTATTTTGAGGTTCTCCCTGAGGGTCAAAGGGGATCGTAGGCATAGATTTTTGCATCTCCCTCGGTATATCTTTCAGGTCTGGGAAAGCAGGCGAAAACCCTTCATCACCGAGCCCGATGAAAGGGAAAACCAAAATTAAAAGGCTGACAATTTCTTTTGACCTCTTTCCGCTCAATCGTTATTATTCATTCCGTACTATGAAAAGAATCGTCATTCTGGGCGCCACGGGATCAATTGGAAGGGCTGCTCTGGAGGTAATTGAGCGCTTCCCCGACCGTTTTCAGGTCGTGGGCTTGAGCTCCCAGGTTAACGTCACAGGGCTGGCCGAGCTGGTCCATAAATTTCATGCCGAAGAGGCGGTAATTGCTTCAGAAGTGCAAGTTCAGTCCGTTCAGGATCTCTTTCCCTCATTCTGCCGCCTTTCCTTTGGAGAGATGGCTCTTTCCCAACTGTCCGCTCGAGAGGATGTGGATTTGGTCCTCGTCTCTGTCGTGGGCATCGCCGGCCTTCTCCCCACGCTACAAGCTCTAAGAAAGGGGAAGACCGTCGCTCTGGCCACCAAGGAAGCCTTAGTGGCTGGGGGGAAACTCGTCAGGAGGGCGCTTTCTGAGGGCAAAGGGCTCTTACTTCCCGTGGATTCCGAGCACTCCGCCATTTTCCAGTGCCTGCAGGGAAACTCTCCCGAGTCCCTGGAAAAAATCATCCTCACTGCAAGTGGCGGTCCCTTTTATGGAAAAAGCCAGGAGGCTTTAGAAAAGGTCACGGTGGATGAGGCTCTGGCCCATCCGGTATGGAGAATGGGGAAAAAGGTCACAATCGACTCAGCCACCCTCATGAACAAGGGGCTGGAGGTGATCGAGGCTCATTATCTTTTTGATCTTCCTCCAGAGCGCATTGAAGTGCTCATCCACCCCCGGAGCATCGTGCACTCGTTGGTTCAGTTCAGGGACGGCGCCATGCTGGCCCAGCTTTCCCTGCCCGATATGAGACTGCCTATCCAATTTGCCCTGCTTTTCCCCGAAAGGCTTCCCTCTCTGGTTCAGCCTCTGGACCTTTCCCAGGTGAAGCGCCTGGATTTCGAGAAAGCGGACCCCGAAAGATTCCCCGCTTTAAAGCTGGCCTATCAGGTTCTCTCCTCCGGCGGGACCTTCCCGACCGTTCTCTCTGCCGCAGACGAGATTGCGGTCCAGGCCTTCCTCGAAGGTCGGATAACCTTTCCCCGGATAGTGGAAGTGGTGGAGGAAGTTCTGAGCCGCCACTCCCCTTACCCCGGGAACACTCTCCAGGAAGCCCTGGAAGCGGACCGGTGGGCAAGAAAAGAGGCGGAGAAAATAATCAGCGGCAAAAGTAGCAAATAGAGCGAACGGGATCTTATATTTCTCGCACCCTTTGAAGCTCGTCAAAGAGCAGGGGGCAATAGAATCTCATATACGGCTTCAGGCACTACACCATTGCTATTATACCAAGTCACTGCTCCCAAAAATTGCGAGCTGTTTCCTTGATTTCCTTTTCCGCGACAAGGCCCCAACCTACTGACTAAATAATGGTATTTAGAAGAACTTCCCGAGGTCCCCACGGTCCGTTGAAAATCAACCACAAAAATGAAAAAGGGGACAGGCTACTTTTTGCCTTTTTCCTTCCCATCCTGCTATTGCCCTTTCCTTTTTACAAACCATGAAAAAACCAGCCTGTCCACTTTTTCTGGCTAAGGTTTGTAAAACAATAGCTCGCAGTTCAGCTTGGCCTTGAACCAGTACCCCTTTCCCGGTTGGAAGGAGCCTATGCTCTTCACGTTGTCGTAGGAAATCCCGTTCCAGGTGTAGACGTAGGGGGTGATGATCTGGTTAGCTGCTGCCTGATCCAAGGTGTATAGGGTTCCATTATAGAGGATGCGGGGAGAGCTCCAGGATGAGGGGGAGAGGAAGGGATAGCCCACCAGGTTCCATCCTGGGAAGAGGGACAATGTGAGGTCCTGGTTAATTGGTTGGCCCTGGACAACAAGGTCCTGAGGGGTGGAGACCTTGAGCCAGTATCCTTCACCCGGCTCTAAGGTGATTTGGTTCTTGGTAAGGTAGATCCTGTTAATGGGGTCCCACTGGTAGAGGTACCAGGTGCCGGTAAGGGAAGAGAAGACGTTTAAGGGATTGGGATCGGTGATCACGGGGAGGGAGAACATGTTCCACTTGGGCTGGAGGTGGAAGGTGAAGGTAGATATTGCCTGCTCTATGGAGAAATTCCCATCGGAAACATCCCAGACCGAGGGATCATTCACGCTCGAGATCCTGATTCGGCAGCTGGAGGACACCGGCCCCGTGACCACCCAGGATTCAGCTCCGTCATTGGGGGTGGAGGCAAAGAGCACCTCCCAGCTTCCTGAGGGGTAGTTCCGGTTGAGCTCGATTTTCACATTCCCGGTAAGGTTGGAGGAGGTCCAGGTGTTGTCCCTTGTGTTACCAATGGTCCAGTACTCCCCGCCGTTGGGGGAAAGAAGCTGGAGGGAAGGAAGAAGAGGGAAAATTTGAAGCGTTACAGGAATGAGCTGGGGGGATTTCGAAGCCCCCTCCCCGGTCAAGGTGATGGTAGCGCTGTAGGTGCCCGAGGAGAGGGAAGAAGAGTTCACGGAGACGGTGATTTGATCGTGCTCTCCGGAGGAATTTCCTGAGGTTGGGGAAAGGGAAAGCCAGGAGGCGTTCTTTGAGGTTGTCCAGTTCATGCTTCCTCCTCCGGAGTTCCAGACCTCCAGGGTCTGAGAAGGAGGGTTTCCCGCTCCCTGGGTGCAAGTGAAGGGGAAGGAGGTAGGAGTGAAGGAGAGGGAAGGCTGGGCCTGAGAACTTGGTTGAGTATAGGCTTTAAGACAGACGCTGCTTTTTAGCTGAATGGAATTCAGGTCCGTCCAGGAGCTTCCGTTCGAGCTGACGAAAGTCTGTCCGAAATTGGCAGTGGCGGTACTGGAATACCCAGAAATGGGGTTTTCCATAGGAATTGGATAATTATATCCAGGGGTCGTTAGTTTCACAGCCACGGAAAAATTGCCGGGCGGAATGGGCTGGGGAGCAAAGGAAACCGTGTGAAATCCGAGCAAGCTCAGAGTCCCGGAAGCCACAAGCGAGCCCTTCAAATTGGATCCGGTATAAGAGGGTTGGACGTACACCTCGTATGAGGAGTTTAGAGCGGCGCTGTAAAACGCTACCGCGCTGATCGTCTCTGTGGAGGTAGCTTGGAAGACGGCAGCGAACCACCCGGTCTGACTTCCAAACGAACCGCTCGTTGTCCATCCCAGAGTGTCGTACTGGTAAATTTTCCCGTAATTGGTAACTGATTCTGCGTTGTTAAAGACCGCATTTGCCATCCCAATTCGGGAATCGTAATAGGAAACGTAGAAATAACCACTATCGCCCCAGGAGGAGCCCCAGCTGTTTCTCACGATGAAGGCCCCATTTCCCGGAGGGGTCCCGCTTGCCCCGGCGAACCTCGCTTTATCGTAGTTATCGTCCCAGCCCACGATCACCACGCCGTGGTTAACTGCGGCTGTTCCGCTGTAGTAGTAGGACTTATATGTGGGATTGTAACAGGAGTCGCCCCAGTAGATGCTTGTTCCCACCCCGCCATAGGTCATCAAAGCCCATTTGATAGTATCGTTGTCCCCCGGCCCCGAACGCGGCGGAAGGTAAAGGACTTCCTGAACGTGCTTTTGGGGAGGAAGTCCTTGGGGGGACCAGTGGTCCGAGTAAGGATCGTCAGACTCGTTCACGGGGCCAGACCAGCGCGCCAGATAGGCAGTGGCCATATCGTGGTTGCCGCCGTCGTTGTATCCCCGATCGAAGCCATCCAGGTTGATCATGTTGTCCTCTGAGAAATCCCGGAGTTCGCCCGGAAGAAGGCAAGACTCCAGCGAGCCGTAGGTGGCAAAAGCCCAGCAGGTGCCGTAGGGCCCCTGGTCTTTGACGGGACTGAGCTTTCCCAGAGAGCGCAGATCGTAGGAAGACGGGTAGAAATTGATTTCCGCCGCTTTCGGTTTAAGCCCTTTAAGGTAGCTGAAATCGTGAGGAGAAGGAATAAATCCCAACCCTTTCTCCGAGCCGGGAGAGAGGTGCTTTTCCAGAAAATCGATTAGAGCAGGGTTCACTAGTGAAAGCTGCCATCCTGAATCTGGAGGAGAACTATCCAATGAGGGGCTGAAGTTAATGATCGTTCCCCCCATAAACATGACAAGAAGAAGCGGGATTAGAAAAACGCTAAATTTCCTCAATTCACAGACCCCCTCAAGTTTTCTTAACCTAATTATAACTCTAATTAAACTGAGGGTAGTGTATATATTGGTTACATACTTTTTGACTCCGGCATATTTTCTACCAGATAGTCCAGGGGCTCTTAAAGTTCGAGGAAGGGCGCCTCTTTGCATTGTAGAATAAGAGATAATCCCCTTAGAGATTGAAATTCCTTTAAATCCTCTACGAGAAGGTCCAAATACCAGTCCAGAGTTATTCTTCCAGCGTCCTCTGAACTCTCTTACCCCGCATTTATCCTGGAACAACTGGGATAGGTTAAGCAATGAGCGATATGCTGGCTCTTCAGGTAATCATCGAACTCCTCAAAAACTCTTTTCCGTTTTCATACAACCGCTGACTTTAAAGGGAAGGTAAAGGGGCGGGCTGCTTTTTCATGGTTTGCAAAAAAGAAAGAGCGATAGCGGGATGGGGAAGAGAAAAAAGTAGCCTGTCCCCTTTTTCTGGCTACGGCCTGTAAAACAGGAGCTCGCAGTTCAGCTTGGCCTTGAACCAGTACCCCTTTCCGGGTTGGAAGGAGTCTATAGTCTTCACATTGTCGTAGGAAATACCGTTCCAGGTGTAGACGTAGGGAGTGATGATCTTGTTAGCTGCAGCCTGATCCAGGGTGTAGAGGTTTCCATTGTAGAGGATGCGGGGAGAGCTCCAGGAGGAGGGGGCAAGGAAAGGATAGCCCACCAGGTTCCAGCCCAAAGAGAGGGAAAGGGTGAGGTCCTGGTTATATGGTTGGCCCTGGACGATCAGGTCCTGAGGGGTGGAGACCTTGAGCCAGTATCCTTCACCGGGCTCTAAGGTGATCTGGTTCTTGGTGAGGTAGATCCTGTTAATGGGGTCCCACTGGTAGAGGTACCAGGTGCCGGTAAGGGAGGAGAAGACGTTTGAGGGATTGGGATCGGTGATTACAGGAAGGGAGAACATGTTCCATTTGGGCTGGAGGTGGAAGGTGAAGGAGACGGAGTTTGGAAGCACATCGAACGGGTTGCTCATCCCGCTGACGCTCCCGCTCTGACAGGTCAGCGTAACGTCGCTTCCCGTGTTCAAGACAGCAACATTTCCGGACCACTCTCCAGCAAGAAAATTACCGGTAGAAGAGGGCTCAACTGCGCCGTTAGAGGCAGACAAAGAGGCCGTACCGGTGAAACTTGTAGCCATATTGCCGAAAGCGTCCAGGGCCACTATGTGCACGGGGAAAGGCACGGTAGCCTGTTGCGGGGAGGATATCGGATCCCACTGGAAGTGGTGGGCGGCACCCGGGAGGACAACCAGGGTGGCGGTGGCGCTCTGGCCCCCGTAGGAGGAGGTCACGGTCCAGATTCCAGCGTACTGGGAGGTGTAGGTGTTGGCAGACCAGGAGCCACCGGCAGAGGGGGTGATGGAGAAGGAGGCGGAAGAGGTGACATCCCAGGAGTTGCCGAAGGTGTCATAGGCTAAGACGGTGTAGGACTGGGAGGAGCCGGCGGTGATGGTGGCGGTGGAGGGGGAGAGGGAGAGGTGATCGAGGGAGGCCTGGATCCAGACCTTGGTAGCGGTGTTGGATTGGATTGTCCCTGAGGAGGCGCGGATGGTGTCCGTGCCCACGGTGGTGACGGTGTAGGTAAAAGAAGCGATACCGGAACTATTGGTGCTGGAACTTCCCAAAAGGGAGTGTGCGCCGGAAACAGTAAAGGAGACGGTCACTCCCGGAACCGGATTACCAAACCCATCCCTTACCTGGGCGTTTACGGTGTGGGGAATTCCCACGGGATTGGTGGCGGTTAAAGGCGTGAACTCGATAGAGGAGGGCACAGAAGCTGTCCAGACCTTGGTTACGGTGTTGGATTGGATTGTCCCTGAGGAGGAGTGGATGGTGTCCGTGCCCACGGTGGTGGCGGTGTAGGTGGTGGTGGCCAGGCCGGAGGAGTTGGTCAGGGCGGAGGGGATGGAAAGGGAGGTGTGGCCGCTCAGGATCTGGAAGGAGATGGTGTATCCGGAAAGAGGGTTCTCGCAGGCGTCACGGAGGAAGGCGGTGAGGGAATGGGAGGTGCCCACCACATTGGTGGCGGTCAAGGGGGAGAGGGAGAGAAGGGCAGGAGCACCCGGTTGCACCACCAGGGTGGCCGTGGAGGTCTTGCCCCCATAGCTTCCCGTGACGGTCCAGGTGCCCGCTTTCTGGGAGGTGTAGGTGTTGGCAGACCAGGAGCCACCGGCAGAGGGGGTGATGGAGAAGGAGGCGGAGGAGGTGACATCCCAGGAGTTGCCGAAGGAGTCATAGGCTAAGAGGGTGTAGGGCTGAGACCCTCCGGCGGTGATGGTGGCGGTGGAGGGAGAGAGGGAGAGGTGATCTACTGCTCCCGGAAGGACGGCAAAAACATTGCTCTCACCAGTGGGAGTGGTGACTACGAGGATCCGAACCTGAGAATCTGCTTTAGTGATTGTGACGTTAACGGTGGCACTCCCGGAAGAGAAGGTAAAAAAAATGGGGGAAATGGTGCCTGTAGTATCGGAAAGGAGAGCGGGAGAATTGAAATCAAGAACCTGGCGGTTCCAACCATCCCGAGCCTTGACGATCACCGGGAAAGGAATCCCGGCCACCTGAGAGGGGATGATTTCAAAAGAAGAATAAGCAGGATCACCGTAGGGAGTAACTGCTACTGCTCCCGAGAGGGAGCTTTCGTTTCCGTAGAGGTCAAAAGAGGAGACCTTATAATAATAACTGTTGGAATAGGCTGGGGCGTTGTCCGTGAAGTTGGTGGCGCTGGTCGTCCCCCTTGGTTCATAGGCGCCTCCGGCAGAGGGGGCGCGATAAATCCTGTAGCCCGAATGATAGGGATTGGAAACCGACTGCCAGGTAAGAAGGGCTTGGTTTCTCCCGGGCTGGCCGCTCAAGCCGGTCGGAATTGGAGGAGCGGGGATTACTTCAAAGGCGCAGGTCACGGTAGCCGTGGGCGTGCCGTAGGTTGCCATCCCCAGATATGTTCCGTATTCCCAGCCCGATTGAACCATAAAAGTGGCGGTAAAGCTGGATGCCGTGGGTTTATAGGAAAGGGTGAGAAGAGGCGTGGTGGGCGCGGAGGCCCTGGCCACGCTTAAGGTTTTCTCCATCCCGGAAGGAAACCCGCTCCCCGAAAGGTAAACTGTGGCTCCCCGCAAATAGCCACCCTTATCCGTCGTGAGCGTTCCGAAGGGAACGAGGCTAAAAGTGCAGGAAGCCGAACCCCCGGTGTAGGCCGCAAGCGCTGTGTATTCACCGTAATCCCATCCAGACCCTATAGCGCAGGTGGCGGTAAAGGTGGGACCAAAAAAGGTGTAATAAGGTGGAGGACCGGGAATGATGTAGATCAGTTCGCTTCCTTTGTAGATTGACAGGGAAACGGCGGCTCCGTAGGGGAAACCGCTCCCGCTGATGGTAATCGTCTCTCCTTGATGGTATTCAGCCTTATCGGTGGAGACGGTGGCTCCATCGGCAATGGCCGGCCCCGGGTGAAAAAGCCCGAGGGCTAAAAGGAAAATCAGCAAAACGCTCAGTGCTTTTTTAGTCATTTTTCTCCTCTTCCCCTTTTCGCGATTATCAATAATTTCCTATGGGGTAAAAGAAAAATCAAGCCCGAATTTCAGGTCAGGGTAGAACCTGAAGGCTCAGCCTGAAGGGCAGGGTGATCGGTGCTCCTCCAGCGTCGTCCCAGACGAAGATCATCAGGTCGTAGTTACCTGCGGATAATTTGAACTGCGCTCCCCCTCCGGCTGTACCCCCAGGGGCAAGGTTCAGGGAAAAGGTGATGCCGATAGTGGAAAATCCGCTTCCGGTTATCTGGATGGGGATGAAGGCCTTGGGGATTAGGGGGCCATAGGGAGACCAGTTGGCAATGGTCACCTGGACGTAGAAGGGCTGATTGGCTTTGGGGTTGGTGATTTCCTGCCACAGGGCATTGAAAAACTTCACCTCGGTGATCTTCACGGGGAAGTTGTAAAGGGAAAAATACACGGTGGCGCTCCGGGTTAGGATGCCGTCGCTTAAGCTGATTAAGGCGTAGTGGTTTCCGGGAATCTGGTAGCTTAAGGTCGGGGTCCAGCTGCAGGAGAAGTTGGTGGTGGGGTTGTTAGTGTGGAAAACCAGGGAGCCGTAGCTTGTGACCTCGATACCCAAGGGGTTGAAAACCCTCACGCTCCAGTTCCCGGGGGCCGGGCTGGTGGCTTGAAGGAGGACGGGGTTGAAGGTAGCGATATCCAGACTGGGGGTGGCGGTTAAGCTTTGGATCTCTATGTTAGGAGGAGGGTTCACCTGGAGAGTCACGGGGATGTACTGGGGAGAATTGGAGGCCCCTTCCCCGCTCAAGGTGATGGTGGCGGTGTAGGTGCCAGGGGAGAGGGAGGAGATGTCCACGGAGACGGTGATTAGGTTGTGCTCCCCGGAGGAATTTCCCGAGGTGGGGGAAAGGGAAAGCCAGCTCGAATTCTCAGAGGCTGTCCAGTTCATGCTTCCCCCTCCGGAGTTCCAGACCTCCAGGGTCTGGGGAGGAGGGTTGGCTCCTCCCTGGGTAGCGGTGAAGGTCAAGGAAGTAGGGGAGAAGGAAAGGGAAGGAGGAGGAATAATGGAGAAGTCTCCATCGGAAATATCGTATACCGAGGGATCATTCAGGCTGGAAATCTTGATCCGACAGTTGGAAGAAGCTGGTCCCGTGACCACCCAGGATTCGCTCCCGTCATTGGGAGTGGAGGAAAAGATGGTCTCCCAGCTCCCTGAGGGATAATCCCGGTTGAGCTCGATCTTAAGGTTCCCTGAAAGGTTAGAGGAGGTCCAGGTGATGTTCTTTGTGCCTCCGATTGTCCAGGTCTCCCCACCGTTTGGGGAGGTGAGGGAGAGCGATGGTTGGGGCAATACAGTGACGCTCACCGTGCCCTCAGCGTACTTTGTGGGATCCAGGGAACAGGAGGCTCTCACCTTCAGGGTCACGGTCTGGTTCACTCCTGTCAAGTTCTGGGGAGCAGTCCAGGTGGGGTTCTGTACATTGGGGTTGGAGAAGGAGCCCGATCCGATGGAGGAGGAGAAAACGGACCAGGAATATGTGAGGGAATGGCCCAGGGAGTCGGAAGCGGAAACGGAGAGATTGGTCGAACCTCCCGAGGGGATGGTGGAGGGGGAGGCTGTGGGTCCGGAGGTGATGGAGATGGTGTGGGGGAAGTTCACGGTCACCGAGGATTGGGCGGTTTTAGTCACCCCATTGTAGCTGTAGGAGGCGCGGATGTAAGTGCTCCCGTTGGAAATGGGGGTGACCAACCCCGAGGAGTTCACGGTGGCTACGGAGGGATTGTCCAAGGACCAGGAAGAGGAGGAGGTGACATCCTGGGAGGAGCCATCGGAGAAGTAGGCCGTGGCCTGGAACTGCTTGGGGGTGCTGGAGGTGAAGGTCCAGGATGAAGGGGTGAGGCTCAAGGAATTGAGGACTAAAGGAGGGTTCACCTGGAGATTCACGGGGATGTACTGGGGGGAGTTGGAAGTTCCTTCACCGGTCAAGGTGATGGTGGCGGAATAGGTCCCGGAAGATAAACCGGAGATGTTCACGGAGACGGTAATTTGATCGTGCTCCCCGGAGGAACTTCCCGAGGTGGGGGAAAGGGTGAGCCAGCTCGCATCCTCGAAAGCTGTCCAGTTCATGCTCCCCCCTCCGGAGTTCCAGACCTCCAGGGTCTGGGGTGGGGGGTTAACTCCTCCCTGGGTGGCTGTGAAGGTCAAGGAGGAGGGGGTGAAGGAGAGGGAGGGCTGAGAACTAAAAAACACGGTAAAATTCTGACTAACCAAAGAAGTTTTTATTTCCTCATAATCTCGATAAGGCGGATTTGATGTGGCATCAGGAATTTGAAGAATCACTCGGCCATTCCAACCAATCGGAACCTTCATTTCATAATTGCCAGCATTGTTCGTAGTACATACTCCCAAGCCCGAGAAAAACACGTTGACTCCGACGAGAGGGGCTCCATTTAGTCCGTTTTCAATTCGCCCACTGACCTTAGCTGTTATCAGGGGTTCTTTTCCAGAAGCCAACAAATACGAACCTCCGGAAGTTGCCGATGTAATAATGGAGGAATTTGGAGGGTAGAATTCAACCCTGTTCATATCGCTTGAACATCCTGGTATAGCTGACCAGGTTATTCCGCCATCGTTGGTTTCAACCGCACCATTTGATGTACTTACTACAAGATGATTGCTATCACTTGGGTCTACCCCGATGGCATTTATGTATTGATATTCCCATGATAGATTAGTGCTTATCTTCTTCCATGTTGTACCACCATCGTTAGAACGGAAGACCCCGGTGCCATAGGTTCCTAAGTAAACTATATTTGGGTCATTTGGATCGCAAGTAATAGCGGTAACAAGTAAGTAGTCGAGCCCTGAGTTTACCTGTTCCCACGAAAGACCACCATTCTGGCTTCTATAAACTCCGATGTCAAAAATGCCAGCAAATATTATTCTTGAGTCTCTTGGGTTAATAGCCAAACTTTGGACAGTTATGTTGCAGTTTTCAGGGATTCCATTATTCACCGGAGACCAGTGATCACCTCCATCGCTTGTCTTAAAGACCCCCTTATGTGTTCCAGCGTAAACAGTTTGCGGGTCATTGGGATCGATAACGATGTGCTCAATCCACAGATCCGATAAAACACGGAGCCAATCCAGCCCTCCATTTGTAGATTTGTACACACCTATACTTGTTCCTAGATAAATTGTTTCTGGATTTTGAGGGTTCAAGGCAAAGGACCAAAACCATGGATTCATAACAGGCACAGGCAATGGTCGCCAGGAAAATCCTCGGTCAAGCGAGTAATAAAGTGCGGCATCACTAAGGGCATACTGCACATCAGGATTAGAGGGGGAGATGGCAAAATCAAAAATGGGAAGAGCGTCGATTCCTCGGTTGATAGCTTTCCACCCTGCACCCCCATCAAGGGAGCGGAATACTCCATAGCCATCGGTGGCCGCGAATACCTTGTCAGGGTAAGTTTTTGACACTTCCGTACCGAAGACATTAACATTTACAAAGGGGCGTCCTACCTGCCTCCAGCTCAACCCTCCATCTTCAGATTTCAGCATCCCTCCTTCTTTCAGACCGGCATATATATTTTGAGGATTCAGCGGATCGACACGGAGACTGACAGCTGGCATTGAGCACAATGGGTTCCAGGTAATCCCTCCATCGGTGCTTTTATAAAGACCACCAGAACCCGCATAAAGAACCAGAGGATTCTGCGGGTGCATTGCCAGGCAGTCAACCCTTAATAGACCTTGGTCGATCCTTCGCCAATGTTCACCTCGGTCTGATGATTGATAGAGGCCCATCTCTGTGCCGGCATAAAGGATCGAGGGATTGAGGGTGTTGACAAGGAGGCAAAGGGTTTCAATATGCAAATCGGTAGAGTACCAATTGTCACCGCCATCGATAGATTTCAGAACTCCGTATTTCCAGCCAGCATAGGCGATATTCGGCTGAACGGGGTCAATCGCGAGAGAGTGAAAATCAATGTTATCCACAACATAGGGATAAGTCCAGGTTTTACCGCCATCGGTTGACTTAGCAATACCGTGGGGATGACCTACTAAGATTTTAAGGGGATCCTTGGGATCTATTGCCAAACATTCGGACGTTCCTCCGCCCGGATAGGGAATTACAATTCCAGTCCAATTTTCCCCCCCATCTTCTGTTTTATAAATTTTTCCTCCCCATGTCCCGACATAAAGACAATCCTCATTTGAAGGGGCAATAAGTATCGACCGCATTCTCCCCCCGCCAAGGAAAGGCTGCCACTCTCCGTATTCCAAATTAGGGTCTATCCAGATGTTCGGCTGGATATACTCTCTAACTTTCCCATCGAAAATTTGGGTTAGCCGCAAGGAATAGTAATCTGCCTCTTTAATAAAACTGGTATCCCAATACGCAATGATGGTATCTGTTCCGGTGGCCTTAGTAAGTTGTATGGAATCGTTCCGCCAATCAACTGAGTCGAGGCCTTTGCTGTATTCCAGGTTATAATCGTTTATTTTTGGGCTAACAGAGCCTTTTATAGGAATTACCCTTCCCGCCTTAATAATGTCATACCCTCTGGGGTATGTAATTTCCCCAAGATAGAATCGGAAAATAGTGCGATCTTCTGCAGTGGACCCCTCTCCGTCCTTTAGCTGTAAGCGCACGCAAATTATCCCGTTGGGGATGGAAGTAGGGGAAATGACTCCGAGCTGATCGTTTGAAACGGGCACAGCTGATTCCGATAAGGAGATCCAATTGCTGGGATAGACTCCTGCACCCCAAGACAGATCATAGGAAACGAATCCGTTGGCAGTAGCGGTACCAATGATCAAAATGTCATTCATCATAAAAGCATCTGAGTACCTAGCGCAAGAATCATAGGGAAGAGTGATGCGGGCTTCTCCGTCGACTGCGTGAGTGGAAGAAACAGCCTTGAAAGCATTAATTCTCCCTGCACCAAGGAGCTGGTCCGGTGGTTGGGAAATCTTTCCAAAGGGATCAGCGCTTGATTCAATCGCATTTCGTATTTGCGCACTAGACCAATTCCAGTGAGCTGAGCGAAGAAGTGCGCATACTCCTGCAACGTATGGGGAGGACATCGATGTCCCAGATGCTCGGTAATATTTTTCCGCCACAATGTGATAACCATCTCCATACATGTCTGTGCCTTGGGCCCGACAGGAAAGAATATCCATTCCCGGAGCTGCAATGCTAATCGCCGGGCCGTAATTGGAGAAGCAAGCCTTTTGGTCAACTTGATCTGTTGCTGCTACTGCAATAACCCCATTGATATTAGCAGGGCAAAAAGTTGTTTTGTCGCAATTGGAGTTCCCTGCAGCTGCAACAATTACACAACCTTTTGTCTGAGCAAAAGCAACAGCATCCTCAATTAGCTGAGATGGAGAACCTCCCCAGGAGAGGTTAAGAATATTCGCTCCCATATTTGCTGCGTAGACAATCGCCCTCGCTAAGTCAAAAGAATTCCCTGTGCCATTGCTGGAAAGGCCTTTTATGGGCAATATCTTGGCCTTAGGTGCAACTCCTATAATTCCGAGACCATTATTGCCAACTGCAGCAATTATACCAGCGCAGTGGGTTCCATGTCCATAGTCATCAACAGGACTAGCATTGTTAGCCACAAAGTTCCAGCCGTTCACGTCATCAACAAAACCATTCCTGTCGTCATCGAGTCCGTTATTAGGAATTTCGCCCGGATTTATCCAGATGTTCGCAGAAAGGTCCTCGTGATTTATATCAACACCAGTATCAATCACAGCCACGAGTGTGCCCTCTCCTTGAGTGACATCCCAAGCTTTTTCACACTCCAAAAGTTTTAATCCATAGAGGTCATCGAACCATTGGCCCCAAGACCCTTTGGAATGGTAAAAGGGGTCATTTGGTACAATTGCTATGTGGTAGGTGTAAACAGGTTCGGCATACTCCACGAGTGGAGATCGTCTCAGGGCATCGACAATTGCCATCACCGCTGTGCCTTCAGGAAGCACCACCCGATAAATCCTGTTAAGCCCTTTTTGCAAAACCTCTTGAAATCCCAGATCCATTTTTTCAGCCTCAAGAGGTTCACATGTAGCGTCATTAGGAATTGGCAAATGGAATTTTAAAGCAACTTGACCAAAGTCTCCATGGTTTTGTAGTGCCTCTTTCCTTAGCTTGACAATTAGTTGGTCGGAAAGAAAATTTGGTTGATTTTCTTCGATCGCGATGTCATGAGAAGAGAACTGGCTCTGGAACTCTTCGTTGGCAGAATTGTTAGGATTTCGAGTATAGTAAGGTTGTGCTTCCCCAATTTGAGAGGGAGAAAGGATTAACGGTTCTAACGATATCAAGAGCACCAAGAAACTGACAAGCACGAGTTTCATGAGCCTGTTGTTAAGGAAACCCTTCATAATACTACCCCCCCTTTAGAAAATGCCCTCAACAAAAATATTATATAAAATATTATATAGCGGATAAGATTCGGGTCAAGCCCGAATTTCAAGTCAGGGCAGAACCTGAAGGCTGCGTTTGAGAGGGAGGGAAATCGGTGCTCCTCCTGAGTCATCCCAGACGAAGATCATCAGGTCGTAGTTACCTGCGGATAATTTGAACTGCGCTCCCCCTCCGGCTGTACCCCCAGGGGCAAGGTTCAGGGAAAAGGTGATGCCGATAGTGGAAAATCCGCTTCTGGTTATCTGGATGGGGATGAAGGCCTTGGGGATTACGGGGCCATAGGGAGACCAGTTGGCAATGGTCACCTGGACGTAGAAGGGTTGATTGGCTTTGGGGTTGGTGATTTCCTGCCACAGGGAATTGAAAAGCTTCACCTCGGTGATCTTCACGGGGAAGTTGTAAAGGGAAAAATACACGGTGGCGCTCCGGGTTAGGGTGCCGTCGCTTAAGCTGATTAAGGCGTAGTGGTTTCCGGGAATCTGGTAGCTGGAGGAGGGGGTCCAGCTGCAGGAGAAGTTGGTGGTGGGGTTGGCAGTGTGGAAAACGAGCGAGCCGTAGCTTGTGACCTCGATACCCAAGGGATTGAAAACCCTCACGCTCCAGTTTCCGGGGGCCGGGCTGGTGGCTTGAAGGAGGACAGGGTTGAAGGTGGCGATATCCACGTTGGGGGTGGCTGTTAAGCTGCTGATTGATAGGCTCTGCGGGAGGACCTGGAGGGGGACGGGAATGTACTGGGGGGAGTTCGTGGCCTCAGGAGAGGCGAGGGTGATGGTGGCGGTGTAGGTGCCAGGGGAGAGGGAGGAGGAGTCCACGGATACGGTGATGGGGTCGTGCTCCCCGGAAGAACTACCTGAGGTGGGGGAAAGGGTGAGCCAAGAGGTATTGGCAGATACTGTCCAGTTCATGCTTCCTCCTCCGGAGTTCCAGACCTCCATGGTCTGGGGAGGAGGGTTGGCTCCTCCCTGGGTGGCGGTGAAGGTGAAGGAGGAGGGGGTGAAGGAGAGGGAGGGAGGAGAAAGGATGGAAAAATCTCCATCGGAGAGGTCAGAGACCGAGGGATTAGAGAGGGAGGTGATGCGCACGCGGCAACTTGAAGAAGAGGGTCCGGAGACCTGCCAGGACTCGCTGCCGTTGTTGGGAGTGGAGGAAAAGATGGTCTCCCAGCTCCCTGAAGGATAATCCCGGTTGAGCTCGATCTTAAGGTTCCCTGAAAGATTAGAGGAGGTCCAGGTGATGTTCTTTGTGGTCCCGATGGTCCAGGATTCCCCACCATTGGGGAAGGTGACGGTGAGTGAGGGCAAGGGTTGCACTGTGACGCTCACTGTGCCCTCAGCGTACTTTGTGGGGTCCAGGGAGCAGGAGGCTCTCACCTTCAAGGTCACGGTCTGGTTAACCCCTGTGGTGTTGGCAGGAGCAGCCCAGGTGGGGTTCTGGGAGTTGGGGTTGGAGAAGGAGCCGTTCCCGATGGGAGAGGATAAAACGGACCAGGAATAGGTCAGGGAATGGCCCAGGGAGTCGGAAGCGGAAACGGAGAGGTTGGTGCTTCCTCCGGAGGGGATAGTGGAAGGGGTGGCTGAGGGTCCGGAGGTGATGGAGACGATGTGGGGGAAGTCCACGGTAACTGAGGATTGGGCGGATTTGGTTATCCCATTGTAAGTGTAGGAGGCATGAATGTAAGTGCTGCCGTTAAAGACCGGGGTGACTAATCCCGAGGAGCTCACTGAGGCTACCGAGGGATTGTCCGAGCTCCAGGAAGAGGAGGAGGTGACATCCTGGGAAGAGCCATCCGAAAAGTAGGCGGTGGCCGTAAACTGCTTGGAAGTGCTGGAGGTGAAGGTCCAGGAGGTGGGGGTGATGCTCAGGGAATTGA
>Ga0315282_10004711_pt1 | contig 23656 bp, 25 predicted proteins | sample YL17G07_20_MG_FD_203693 | JGI IMG/M metagenome (GOLD analysis project Ga0315282, IMG submission 203693) | Sediment microbial communities from Yellowstone Lake, YNP, Wyoming, USA - YL17G07_20 | ecosystem: Environmental > Aquatic > Freshwater > Lake > Sediment | place: USA: Wyoming | collected... | reverse complement strand
CCCACGCTTCGGGACGGCCTTCTCCGACCTAGGGGTGATCGGTCTGCCGTGTCCTCCTTAATCATACTAGGGGTGAGGGGCGAGCAATCTCATCGTTGGCCGGAGATTGCTCACTCCTGCGAGCACCTCTTCACACCCTTGGTGTACCTTGGCCTAAGAGGCGCAAGACCTCTTCCATTACATCGGGAAAGGTTGGGGTCAATTTCCGGACAGACCTAAGTATAACGGAAAATATGTTTCAGTTACCTCAATTTCAGGTTCTCTATGTGAGGTGCGCATCAGGTACAATTAAGCGGTCTCCCAAGCATGCCTTTGGGGTCGAATAAACAGGAGGGCCGATAGAATCCGGCGAGGTTTTGTATCATGTGAAATGGAACCTTTTCTCTTTTCGAAAGGACAGCTATGGAAACCCTCAAACGCCTGGTGCCTTATGCAATCGTGCTGCCCGGATACGAGGCCGTCTACACCGGCGAGGTCTCGCCCCGCCCGGTCAAAGAGCACGGCTGGCCCGTCTCGATTTACACCGACGAACAGGGCCATGTTATCCATAAATGGAGCGTATGGACCTGGGAGCCCGGCGGCGATCAGGCCCCGGGTGAGGAAATCCAGCGCCTCAACCGCCTTCAGGCGGCCCTCGGCCCGCTGGACGACGAGACCCGCCGCCTGCGCGCTCACATCGGCAGCCTGGTGCAGTGCGAGGCCGGCCTGCCTGTCACCATCGACGAGCTGCTGTCGGCTATCGGCCGCGGCTGCCTTGGCGAGCAGACTTTTTACAACGGCTGCTGGTGCTGCAGTATGTGGTGGGAATCGTCCGGCACCCAACCAGGCCAGGCTCAGGCCATGCAGGATATCGAAGCCTGCCTGACCGCTTACCTGGCGGGCGTCTCGCTAGAGGAGTTGATGCGGCGCTGCCCCCGGGCGCAGGGCTTCATCCGCCGTACCTTCGCCTGGCTGGGACCGGAAAAACAGCTTTCCTCCCTCAAGCGGCTGTTACTCAGGCGCATGCTCCTGCCGTTTGAGTTCTACACCTGGCGCAAGCGTGATTACGACGCCGTCAACCGCAACTGCTTCGAGGAAGGTGGGCAGGGGTAGCAGCTTGATGAAGAAATCGCCAGTCTGGCTGGCCTGCCCAAAATCTACCCGGATTATACCCCGGAATTCAAACCGAATTTGCGCGCTATCCGTTCGTCCGACCAGCAGGCCCTTTACCGCTTGTGCGGCTCCTTGGCCCACGGTCTGCATGGCCTGTCCGACTGCCATCACAGCACCTTCCGCTGGATCGAGAATTGGATCTATGACATTGGCCTGGGCAAGCGCCAGGCTTCGCCGCGCAAGCCGGGCAGTGAACGCCAGCGCCTGGCCCGCCTGCTTTTCAGCTACAGCCTGGGATTGGATCAGTGGCTGGCCGGCCAGTCGCTGCAGTTCCTCCTGCTCGACCTGGGGCATCTCGACCTGGGCTGCGACCCGAAGGATGAAATCCTGCGCGTCTACGCCTACCTTGGCGAAGACCGCACTCCCGTCAGGCAGTGGCTGGCGGCCTGTTTGTGGTACAGCCTTTCCGGGGGCGGCAATCCGCAGGGGCTGGTCATCCAGCAAGACCTGCTCGACCGTGCCCGGCGCCTGGGCGTCAGCCCACGCACCTGGATGGATGCTTTGTTGAGCCAGGATAAGCCATGAGAATCGTCGAGCGCGACGCCAAATCCATATTCATCCCTTCCCGCTTGCCGGACGCCGATTACGTGGTCAACCCCTACACCGGCTGCCAGTTCGGGTGTTTATACTGCTACGCCACCTTCACCCCCGAAGTGCGGGGGTTCACCAGCCGCTTTGTGAATGAGCCGCGCGCCGGCTGGGGCAGCTACGTCTACGTCAAGAAAAACGCCGTCGAGCTGGCGACGCGGCAGCTTGAAAAGTGGCCGCCCTCGAAAAAAGAAGCCGTGATTATGTTCAGCTCGGTCACCGATCCCTACCAGGGCCTCGAGCGCCGCTACCAGCTCACGCGTGGTGTGCTCCAGGCCCTGGTCGACGCCCGCTACCTCGGCCTGGTCACTATCCTGACAAAGTCGCCCCTCGTCCTGCGGGATGTTGACCTGCTTGAGCGCCTCAACGCCGAGGCCGGCCTGACCATCACCCCCAGCATTTCGGGGGTCACCACTGCCGACGACCAACTCAGCCGCCTGCTCGAGGTGACCACCCCGCTGGCCAGCCGCCGCCTGGATACCTTCCCCACAGAACGGGGATTTCCATGCAGCAGCTTGCCGCCCGCGGCATTCGCATCTATGCCTTCGTCGGCCCGCTGCTGCCGCACTTCCGTTACCAGCCGCAGTTATTGGACGAGCTGCTGGGTAAGATCGCCGCCGCTGGCGTGGGCGAGGTGTACGTCGAGCACATCAACCTGACCGGCTACATTCGCGCACGATTATTGAGCGAGTTGTCTTCCGCCCTTGAGGAGGTCCGCCGGATCTACCAGAGCGCCTATACGCGCCAGCACCGGCAAATCCTCGACCAGATGGTGCACGACCTGCTGGTCAAGCACGGCCTGCGCGCCCGTGGGGGCCTGGGCGGGGCCATCTACCACAAACAGGATTTAGAGAAATGAATTTGAGGGGTTGCGGTTGCTCCGCAACCCCTCAAATTCACACATTTATCTGGTTATAATTAGTTTGATGGCAGAACCGCGCAAGATCAACTGGCAGCAGTGGTTGTTCATCCTGGGCCTTGTGGTGTCCCTGGCGATCGTCGTCGCATTTGCCCTGCAGGCCTTCCGCCACGCTCCCCGCCGGCGCGCCGATGAGCCAATCCGCGCCTGGATGACCATTCCCTACGTTTCCCATTCTTACCACCTCCCGGAATATGTGCTCTATCAGGCACTGGGGCTGCCGCTCACCCCGCGTGACCGCCGCCCGCTGTCGGTCATTGCCCGCCAGCAAAAGCGCACGGTTGCCAGCCTGATCGCTGCTCTGCAAGAGGCCATCCTCCATTCCCGCCCGCCTTACCCCACTCCACAACCCTTCCCGCCTGGTACAACTCCGCCGCCTCCCCCAACTCCTGGTCCGGTCCCGCGAGGTCCCTCTTGAGCATCAACGACCAACTGCTGGCGGCCCTGAGTCTGTATGGCTTGCCGGTGCTTTTTAGCGTCATTTTCGTTTCTTCTATGGGAATGCCAATTCCGGCCACCTTTGTGCTGGTGGTTGCCGGCTCATTTGCCGAGCTGGGCGACATGAATATCTGGTGGGTACTGGTGCTAGGGATCATCGCTGCCATTGCGGGCGACCAGACCGCCTATGTCATTGGGCGCTGGGGCGGGCGTCGTTTAGCGGAGCGGCTCACCAAATGGTTTGGCGGCGCCATGCAGCTTGAAAAGGCTGAAAAGGCAGTCAATCGCTGGGGTTGGGCGGGCGTCTTCTTCAGCCGCTGGTTGTTCACCTCGTTCGGCTCGCCGGTCAATTACACCAGCGGCATAACTGACTATCCCTATCACCGTTTCCTGCTCTGGGATGCTTCCGGCGAGGTGTTGTGGGTGATCTTGTATGTCGTGGCAGGTGAGCTGTTCAGCGACCGCGTGCAGGCGTTGATCGAGACGTTGGGCAACCTGGCCTGGGTCGAAATCGGCCTGATCGCCGCCGCCATCTTCGGCGGGCTGCTGTATAGAAGCCTGCGCAATAACCGCAAAAAGAATGGAGCGCCATGATGGCAGTTAAATCGAAAGTCGCCGTGCTTTATACCAGCCCTGCCTCGGTCCTCGAAGATTATGCGCGCCTCTTCGAGCTGGCCGGTGGAAAAACTGCCCTTCAGATGGGCACCCCCACCATCCTCAAGGATAACATCACCTGGCACTTCCCCATGCCGGCTGCCAACACCACCCCCTGGCAGCTCGAAGGAGTTATCCGCGCCCTGCGCCGCGCCGGCTTCGACGACCTGACCTGCGTGCAGAACCAGACCGTCGTCACCAATGCCTTCAAAGGCGAGGATTTGAACGGCTACCTGCCGATTTTCCGCCGCTACAATCTGCCGGTGCGCTATAACTTCCGCAAGGAGGATATGGCCTGGATCCTTTACCGCCCCAAGGCCACCATGTTGGCCCTCGACCATATCTACCCGGAAGGCATCCGCATCCCCGACTTTTTTATTGGCAAAAACATTGTCCACCTGCCGACGGTTAAAACCCACCTGTACACCGTCACTACCGGAGCGATGAAAAATGCTTTCGGCGGGTTGTTGAGCAAGTACCGCCATTACACCCATACCTGGATCCACGAGACGCTGGTGGACCTGCTGGCCATCCAGAAAGAGATCCACGCGGGTATCTTTGCCATCATGGACGGCACCACCGTGGGCAACGGCGCCGGGCCGCGCATGCTCCAGCCGGTGGTCAAGAACCTCATCCTGGCTTCGGCCGACCAGGTGGCCATCGACGCCGTGGCCGCCAGGCTGATGGGCTTCGATCCGCTCAGCATCAAATATATCCGCCTGGCTCACCAGCAGGGCCTGGGCTGCGGCGACCCGCGCCAGATCGAGCTGGTTGGCGACGATGTGGCCGGTGAAAGCTGGGGCTTCAAAATCGGGCACAATTCCCACAGCTTCCTGGCCTGGCTGGCCTGGTACGGGCCTACCCGCGTCTTCCAGAAACTGGTCCTGCGCACCCCGTTTGTGGTCGTGCCGACTTTCATCGGCGAGGTCGAGCAAGATTACATGTTCTGGCCGCTGAAGTACAGGGCCATCGTCCGGACCTGGCGTGAAAGCACGCCGTGGGGGCAGTTATTCCAGCAATACCAGCAGCTCGGCTGCCTGGGAGAAGAAATTCTCAGATAAGCTGCATCCTGGGGTGCACCTCAGTGAGCACCTCCCAGTGTAGTTGGCCGCCGCAGAACTGGCTGATCAGCGCCGCCGTATCTTTGCCGGCCTGCTCCACGCTGTCGAGCGAGGTGGGCGGCAGTCCGTCAATATTGAACTCGATGGCGGTCGACTCCGGCAGGGCTAAAGTATGGCTGCCCTGGCGCCACACCCAGCGGCGCGTCAGCACGGTGCTGCCCTCGGCGAAGATCACCTCGCCGGGCAGGGGGTGCTCTAGCTCTTCGCTGCCCAGGGCAACGAAGTTCTCCGTTCCATCCGCCAGCCGCAGGCTGATATCCCCGGTCAGGCGGTCGATGGCGTGCGCCCCAGCCGGCAGCAGGTAGCGCAGCGAGATCACGTTGCCAATATCCACCAAGGCATTGATGCTTGGCAGCGGGTCGCCGCGTAGCACCCGCCGCGCCATAGCCTCGATCGAAGGGCGGAAGTCGGCCGGCTTGGCTCCGAAGGCGCGGAAAGCCTCGCGCCAGGATTTGACCGCCGGCTGTTCGGCCAGCGTTTCCAGGTTCAGGCGGGCGCGCACCGACTCTTCGGCCTGGCGCAGCAGCCCAACCAGCGTCGCGGGCGATTCGGCGTTGTGCACACCGCTCGCCAGCAACACGCCGCGCACGTAACCGGGGTATTTGCGGAATATATCGGCGGAAATAGTGTAAAAGAGAGGGGCCATGCGCAAATTATACCCGTGCTCGGTCATTCCCCTAAGGGGACACATGTGCGAGACGTCTTCGTCGACACCCTTGGCGCACCCAACGCTCGGCAGCGCACTCGGCTCACCACTTGCTATGCGTGATGGGTGAAGTGCTGGTGATCGACTGCCCGTCGTCTTCGACCGGCTCGAAAGCCGACTGCACCGCCACGCGCCCGGGCCCGGTCAGGCGCAGCCACAAATAGCGCAGCGCCCAGAAGCCGAACAGGCTGAAGGTACTCTTCGGCGTTTCCATGTGCAGTTGCATCTGCACGCTGGAGTCCTTGAATAAAATCGCCGTGGGCTTGACCAGGATGGTCTCACCGGGGCCCAGCGTACGCACGAACACGTTGCCTGCCCCGTGCACGAACACCAGGCCGGGGTCTTTCTGGGCGTGGAAACGGTCCATATACATGCCCAGCGGGTAGTGCGTCTCGCTCTCGTCGCCGCTCTTGGTGGTGAACCACACGTTGGTCTGGAACCAGTCGTACATCACCGTCCCGCTGGCCAGCACGAAGATATGCTCGCGTACATCCACCGAATGGCCGGGCTGGATGGGCAACGCCATCATCTCACCCGGGGCGTCGCGCGAGAAGGCCACCCGTCCTGGCCCCTGGGCCTGGGTCATAATCACCGGCATGCCGGCCATCATGCGCTTCCAGGCGCCCTTGAGCGGCAGGGTGGTCACTTTGGTCTGCGGCTCTTTCCACAGCAGCACGTGGTGGGGAAAGTACACGCTGTCTTGCGCGGCCAGGTCCACGTCGATCACCGGCACGTAGGTGCCTTCGATTTGTGCCGAAGACTTGCCGAATTGGATCCTGGCCATGTCGCGCCGCCCTGGCACTTCCGTCCAGCCGGACTGGGTAATGGTGCTGTGTACATCCATGCTGGCGCCGCAGCTTGGGCAGCTCAAGGCCGTGCCGTCCGTCACCGTACCGCACCAGGCGCAGGTATTGCTGCGCGGTGAAGGTGCCGGAACGGTAGGAGAAGTCGTTGAAGTATATCCGGTCATGGGCGGTCTCCTTATTCGGTATTGTGGTGCACGTACATCGATTGGATGCCGATCCGTCCTGGCCCGGTCATTTTGGCCAGGCTCATGGCGGTGCCGCCAAACAGGCCGGTGGTGAGCTGCTGCATCTCGACTTCCATGGTGACCGTGGAATCTTTGTACAGGTAGGCCCCCGGCTCGATCAGGATCGTCTCACCCGCCCGCAGCGTGCGCTCGAAGACGTTGCCGTAACCGTGCAGGATCAGCAGGCCGGGCACGTTGGACGTGACAAAGCGGTCCATGAACATCCCCTGCCCGCCAAAGAGGATGTTGCGCAGGCCCTTGATGCGCACGTACGAATAAGCGATGTGGTTCGAGGCCAACAGGAAGGCGTGCTCGCGCACATCCAGCTCCATGCCCGGGTGCAGGGGCAGGATGACCAGCTCGCCCGTGGCATCCCGGGAGAAGGCAATCCGGCCTGGCCCGGTAGCAATGCTGACCAGGAAAGGCATGCCTGCCAGGGCGCGCTTCATCCCGCCGGGCATCTGCATCACCGTCATCGCCACGCGCGGGTCTTTCCACAGCATGACGTGGTGCTCGAAATACACCATATCGCCCTGGGCCAGGTTGATCTCGGCCACCGGGACGATCTCACCTTCCACCTGGCAGGTGCTGTTGCCAAAGTGGATCTCGGTCATATCTTTGATGCGCGGGGCCTCGCGCCAGCCGGATTCGCTGACCAGGTTGCGCAAATCCAGCGGGGCGCCGCAGGTGTGGCACGCCAGGGCCGTCTTCTCGTTCATGCTCTGGCACCACTGGCATTGGATACGCTCGACCGGCGCAGCGGATACAGGGATTGAGCCGGGTGGGGTACTCATATTGCTCATATTGATTGCTCCAGTTTACTCGATTGATAAATTGGTAAGAATTTACTTACTATATGGATAATTATAATCTGGATGTCAAGCCTTCTTAACTCTTATCTCGGCCGCAGCAAATTCTGCACCGCCGCCAGCAGCCACTCCGGCAGCGCCCGCTGCCAGGAGCGCTGGGCGTAAAAGACCGCCTCGGCGCCCGGCGGGCGCGGGCTGAAAGCCGCCTGCCGGTAGAGGGCCGTGGCCTGTGCGAGGGCGCTGCGCAGGTAAGCGCGCTTTTCCAGGGGGGCAGCGCAGGCGGCCAGGAACTCATCCGGGGTGGCGCTGGGTGGGGCGCTCAGGCCAGCCAGGGCCAGCGCCTGGCGCATCTGCCGGTAGAGGGCGGTCGACTGGCGGCTGGAGGCCGGCGCAGCGCCGCCTTCGAAACGCCCGCGCGCGGCCTGGGTCATCAGGAAGAAGGCCAGCCCGCCCAGCCCTAGCAGCAGGACCAGGAAGATCACCCCGGCTCCGGCTCCCCCCTTGCCCACGCCCTGGCCGTTCTGGTTGGCCAGGGTGGAAACCAACGTGCCGCTGTCGTCACGGCGGGGGAAGGTGACCAGGGCGGCGGTTGGCTCGAATTCGACCCAGCCCAGGCCCGGAAAATAAACTTCCACCCAGGCGTGTGCGGCCGACTGTGGCACGCGGTAAGCATTATGCGTGTAGTCATATTCGCCCATGGCGAAACCTGTTACGACCCTAGCTGGAACGCCTTCCGCCCGTAGCATGACTGCCATGGCTGAGGCGTAATAGGTGCAGAAGCCGCCCGGGGCCTCGAACAGGAAGTAATCCACTGCGTCGCGGCCGGGGGGCGGGGGTGGGACGTCCAGCTTGTAGTCGTAAGTGATGCGCAGGTAGTCCTGGATGCGCTCAGCCATGTCGTAAGGGGTAACCGCGTCGCCAACGATGCGTTTGGCCAGATCGCGCACCCGCTGTGGCAGGGCTTTGGGTATTTGCAGGTAAGGGGTAGTGATCCCGGCCGGGTAATCCGTGCCGGCATTGCGCATCTGCGACATGCTGAAATCGGCTGCCCACGAGGTGACCTCGTAATCCGACGTGTCGCCCTCCAGCAGGCTGCTGTTGTCAGGGACGGTGTAATGCAGCGCGGTGTCCTGGTCGGCAGTCACCGGCTCGGCCACCGAAAACAGGTCGGTGGTGTGGGTGGCCAGGATTTCGTAAGTCTGTTTGAGGGCGTAGCGCCCGGGCGGCGGCTTGGCAGGCAGCGGCTGGGTGGATTGGTCGTTCGCAGGGCCCACCAGCCAGCCCTGCCCGGTATAGGTGGTGAAAATAGAGTTGCGCCAATAGTGGCGTTTGGTCACCACGGTGGGGGCGTGCAGCTCGGGCGGCGGTGGGGCAGGGTCGCTGATCGCCACGTACATGACGATTTCTTGCCCGTTGGGGAGGGGGCGGCCAATCACCGACAGCACCGGCGTTTCCGCCCGCGGGGTGTCCTCGTGAGCCTTAGGCGGGGTGACCCCGGTGAAGAGCTGCTCGGCGGTCTTCTGGGTGCGGTTCTGGAATTTCAGGTAGGCCTCGCGCAACTGGTTCCAGCCTTTAGGCGATCCGAACAGCGGGGCGAATAAAGTCACGAAGACTATGATGGCAGTGATAGCCACCGTGCTGGCGCCCCATTCCAGGCCCAACTCGTAGGGTGTGTCTACCCGCCGCGTCTCCCAGTCGGCGGACTGGCGCGTGAAGGCGGTACGGCTCATCAGCAGGATGGCGCAGGCGATGAAGAGCAGCAGGTTGCCCATGCCCTGATCGCTCAGGTAAACGTTGAGTCCCAGTAAAAAGCCGTAGGGCAGCAATCCGTTGATGGCGCGCCTCTGGCGTACCACGCTCCACAAAAGCCAGGCGCTGGCGTTCCAGGCGATCAAGGCGATCAGGAAAATGAACAGGCCAGTATCGTTGACTTTAGCGCCGCTGGCGATGGCGGAAGCCCAGCCGCCGGCGCGCTCGAAGAAGGTCAGGATGCGCACGTTCATCACGCGCAGGATGTCCCAGAACGACATCGTCCCCAGCGCGCTAAGCGGCAGCACCACGCTCCCCACCGCCTGCCCGCTGGCTGCCAGGGAAAGGATCAGGCTGTATAGGGCGGCGAACCAGCCGCGCAAGCGTGAAGACGCCAGCAGGGCCCCAAAGCCGGTCCCCAGGCAGACACACAGGGTAAAGGGGGTGCTGTCGGGCACCCATTTGGCGTTGCCGACGCTGCTGGCAAAGACGGCGATGATGCCGGCGATCAGCGCCAGGCTGGTCCAGGAGTTGCCGAGGAAGCGCAGCAGGCGGTTCCTGAGGTCGCCGGCGTTCTCCTCCTGGTCAATGGGGGGGTTAAAGGCAGTCATAGCCCCTCCGGCCTGCCCCCGACGCGCTGGGCCGGGTTCAGCGCCACCGACAAGGCGGCCGCCTCACGCGGGGCTTTGCGCACCACCACGCGCCCGGTGCCAAAGGTGATGAATTCCCAGCGGCGCAGATCGCCGTAAGCCCCGCTGATCGGCTGGATGTCGCCGCGGCGCACCACGCGGGCCGGGATGCCCAGGTCGGCCAGGAAAGGGGCAAAGGTCTCAGCCTGGCCTACCCCGCCAAACGAAGCCGGGTCGAGCAGGATCGCCTCGGCGTTGAAGGCGCGCCGGCTGTGGCCAAGCTGGCGGATGGCCCGCGGCCAGTCCGGGTCGAGCGAGGGGGTGACCACCACGAGCAGGTCGCTGCCCGAGATGAGGGCGTGGGCCCGGTTGAGCGTCTCGGCCAGCGGGCGCCGCGCCGCCGGCTGGAGCGGGGCCAGGGCGCGCAACAGCGGCCACAAATGCGCCTGGCTGCGCTGCGGCATGATCACGTGTTCCGTGTCGGTGTAGGCGAACAGGCCCACCGCCAGGCGGTCCTGCAGGAGCTGGGCGAACAACGAGGCCAGCAGCACCACGCTCGTCTCGGTGGTCGAGTCCTGTCCCTCGCCAAGCTGGACGGTGGGGTCGAGGTCAGGGATAAGCCAGATGGTGGAAGACGCCTCAGGCTCGAACGTCTTGACAAAAGGGACGCCCTGGCGGGCGTAAGTGCGCCAGTGGATGTGGTGCAGCGGGTCGCCGGGGAAATACTGGCGGGTGGTGACCACGTTGATCGTCTCGGCTGCCAGCGGCTGGTGCAGCGGGCGGTGGTCGCCGACGTTGTGACGGTGGGGTAGTAAAGCCGCCGGCAGGACGGCCAGCGGAGGATAAACCAGGATCTCCTCGGTCTGTGTGTACACCTGGCGCACGCTGAAGATGCCCAGCGGGTCGCCGGTGAGTAACTCCCACGGGCCGAGGGTGAACACACCGCGCTGGGTGCAGATGGTGTGGGCGCGCCACTCGGATATGCTGCGCGCATCGGCGGCGCGCACGCTGGAGACGTTGTAACCGGGCACGTGCGAGCGGTCGACGAACTCGATCCACAGCGCTGGCAGGCGCGAGTTGTTGGTTAGGGTGACGAACTCTTCCAGCTCGTCTCCCACCTGCAGGGCGGTAAAGTGCAGGGCGCGCTTGCCCTCCAAACCAAGCGCCATGGCGCGCGCCCACACGTAGGAGGCGGCCAGGATGCCCGCCAGGGCGGTCACGCAGGTGACTGAAACGCCGCTGGGGGCGAAGAGGTACCAAACCAGGATGATCAGCAGGGCGGCGAAGGGCTGCCATTGGCGCACACGCAGGCTGACCTGGCAGGTGGGGCGGCTGAAATTGAACACACGCCAGCCGCGCTTACTGGCCATAGGCACGCTCGTACCAGGTTGGGTTTTCGGCGATCCAGCCAATGGCGCCGGAGTAGCTGTCGTCCTTAACCTTCCACCAGGTGAGGCCTTCGGCCTTGAGCGGGCCATCCACGATCTCGAAATAATCGCCGGTGTTGAGCACAGTGATAGCCGGCACGCCGCGCGAGGGCGAGGTGCGCAAGCTGAGGGGCGGGTTGCCGCCGGCGGGGGTGATTTTGTAGACGTCTCCGATGCGCATAGCCATGACCCCAGCCGCGAAACCCTTGCCAACCGGCAGCATTAAGTTAGCAGTCCAGGCAGGTGAGTCGGCCGGCGTCTGGGTGATCTGGTCGAGCCAGCGGGCGTCGGTGAGTGGATCGGAGCGGGGGCGCTGGAATTCGTAGTAGGAAAAGATACCGCCCTGGGCGAGCTGGATTGTCCCATTGCTGGCCGGGATGATCACGTAAATGCGGTCAACGAAACCGGTGGCGGCCTCGAGGATGAGCTGGGTGCCGGCGCCGGAAACGGCCGAAACCAACGGCACGGGCGGCTGTTTCTCATCCTGGCCGTAGCTTTGCGCCTGCAGCACGTAACATTCCACTGGTCCCAGGCAGCTCTGGATAAGCTCAAGATCGTCCGCACTGGTGGGCAGGCCAGCCAGCTCGTTGGCGGCGATCTGTCCGAGTTGTTGGAAGGTATCGCCAAGCTGCCCCATGCCGGTCAGTAAGTCATCCAGGGTCAGCGTACCATAGGCCGGGGTTCCTCCTTGCGGCGGAAAGAGCGAGTGTTCTTCCAGGCCCTGGACCAACGCCTGGGCCACGTAAGCCAGGCGGTAGAACACGTCCGGCTCGGGCTCAACGTACGCTGGGGCAGGGGGTGAGCCGGGCGGCCCGCCACCGCCCATCGGCTCAGGGCGCTTGGCGTAGAGAGTGGTGTCGTGCTTCAGCTCGGCCCAACTGCCCAGGGCGCTGTTGAGGTCCTTGTAGCCCCAGGCGCTGGTGCGCATGGCTGGCGGGTAAGCCGCGCCTTTCAATGCCACCTGGGGCAGGAAGGCGTACAGCCAGGCGGAGTAGAACGGGTTGAGCCAGGCCGGCTCGCCCTGCGAGTTGATCACTTTCTGCATGCCGGCCAACTGCTCCAGGTAGTTCTGGTAGGCGGTCTCGCCGGCCTTCTGCTGGGCGTTGAGGGCAGGTTGTGAACCGAGGGCCGCCATCACGTCCAATCCGCTGGGCGTCAGGCGTTGTTTGTCGAGCGTGCCGACCTTATCGTAGAGCATGTTCTGCAAGATAAAGGCGTCGAGGGTGAAACGCTGCCCCATGAAGCGCCAGCTTCGCTGGCCCTGCAGCGCCTGGCTGGAAGGGACAAAGACCGAGTTGATCTTTGGGGCGGGTAGGGCGCTGCTGCGCTCGAGGAACTGCTTCCAGGCGGGCTGTCTGCCAGGCTGAGCACGGACAGGTTCGTGCCGTAGACCTGGTCCATCAGGCTGGCCAGCTCCACCGGCCCGGGGTCGTCGCTGGGGCCGATCAGGAAGGTCAACGTCTCGTGCACCCCCACCCAGTCTGCGGCGGCGGGGCCGTTGCTATCGGTGGCCTGGCGCAGCGCCAGGGTCACGATCAGCGGCAGGCGCGAGGGCACGAAGCTGGGCCGCGTGGGGTCCTGGAAGAGGAAATTGACCCGCTCGAACCAGGTCATGCCCTGGAAATAAGCTTCCAGCTCAGGGTTGGCGGTGTAGTGCCCCACCGGCTTGTAGGCGGCGTAATCGTCTTGGAAATTGGGGATGAGCGCCGAATCCTCCACGCCGTTGCCGGCGCTGATCTGGTCGAGCTGCGGCTGGATGCGTTTGGCCAGCTCGGGGTCGAGGGCGGCCTGCGGATCGAGCAGTTTGAGTCCCACCGCCAGGTAGGCCGCCGACAGGCCGAGGTCGTTGCTGATCACCGTTTGCCGGGCGGATTTCTGGTACGCCAGCACCTCGTTCAGGGTGGCAGTGATGACCTGGATCATCTGCGGGCGCATGTAGCTGGTTTCGAGCGCCTTGAGCAGCTCGTCAAAGGTGACGTGCAGGGCGTGGTAGGCCGCGTCGCTGGTGAGGTAGTAAGGCTGCCCGTACACATCGGCTACGCTGTGGCGGATGTCGGAGAACTGCGATTCCTGGGAGTGCAGGACGGTGAAGCCGTTCTGAAGCAAAAAGTCCACCTGCTCAGGGGTCAGCCCGGAGGCTACGGCGAAATTGGTGAGCGTGCCCGCCTGGAGGGGCAGGGAGTAGGACTGCGGGGGCGCGCCAGAGGGCGTCCAGTGAGAGAGTGTGACCTGGGTGGAGTAAGGGGCGCTGTTATCGACTGCCAGCGGGGCCAGATTGCCAGAAGGCGCAGGCGACCCGGGAAGAGTGGGCTGCCCGGCAAGGGTGGGCTGCACGGTGGGGGTAGGCGGACCCGAGGTGCGGGTCGCTCCGGGGCGCGGAGTAATGGTAGGGGGTAACGAAGCGCAGGCCAGCATCACGATCAGAAAAATTGCAATCCACACGCGGCGCATAAATGAATTATATCAGTGAGTCATCCTGAGCGAAATGTTTTTTGTGAAGCGAAGCATCTTGGCGTGGTAAGTCATCAGTCGTCAACGTGCGGTTAATAGTTCATAGTGACAAAAAAATGCACCAGACTGCGTCCCGCAGGCGGTTGGGTTATGATTGATGTATAATATGATGTATAATTGGCAGTCAGTAACCCGTAATGGAGGTGCAGGATGTCTGATATGGTACGTAAACAAATTTATATCAACCGCCGGCAGGAAGAGGTGCTCAAGCGCCTGGCGCGCCTGCGCGGTGCCAGCGAAGCGGAGATTATCCGCTGTGCGATTGATCATGAAGTGGAACACGCCCAACCTACCGCTGCCCAATACGATCATTCTGCCTGGGAAGATATTTTACGATTCGTTGAAGAACGCAAGAAATCAGGAATTACTGGACAACCCTATCGCTGGAACCGGCAAGAGTTATATGAAGAGCGGGAAGGCCGTTGGTTGCGCGATCGATCTCAGGATGAGGAGTAGGTGTGGCTGTTATCTTGATGGATACCAATCTATTGGTTTACCTGGTTGACCAAAATGAACCAGAGAGACAGTCTAGAGCTTTAGAGACGCTAGGTGTGCTCGAATTGAATCAGGTTGGCCGTCTGAGCACTCAGAACCTGGCTGAATTCATCAATGTCGTAGTTCACAAACTTCGGCCAGGGCTGGCCATTGATCAGGCGATGGAATGGGCCAGCCGTTTCGTCCGGTTGTGGCCGGTGTTTGATCTTACTCCTCAGATTGTATTGGAAGCCGCACGCGGAGTGCGCGATCATAAATTAGCCTATTATGACGCACAAATCTGGGCAACCGCTCGCTTGAATCAGGTGTCGATTGTTTTCAGCGAGGATTTTCAAGACGGGCTGTTTCTGGAAGGGGTAAAATTCGTCAATCCTTTCACGCCTGGTTTTGATATTAATCAATGGATTTGATCTCGAAATAGTAAAATATAATCCCCCCTGGAGATCCTTATGGAAAACTTCGTCTTTAACAACACCACCAAGATCATCTTTGGCAAGGGCGTCGAAAACCAGGTTGGCAGCGAATTAAAGGGCTACAAAAAGATCCTGCTGCATTACGGCAGCGGCTCCATCAAAAAATCCGGCCTGTACGACCGGGTGATCCAGTCCTTGCAAGACGCCGGGGTTGCCTGGGTCGAGCTGGGCGGGGTCAAGCCCAACCCGTCCCTGAGCCTTGTATATGAAGGCATCCACCTGTGCCGCGCCAACAAGGTCGAGCTGATCCTGGCCGTGGGCGGGGGCAGCGCCATCGACTCGGCCAAGGCCATCGCCATGGGCACCTGCTACGCCGGCGATGTGTGGGACTTCTACGACGGCGGCGTCAAGCCGCAGCAGGCTTTGCCGGTGGGGGTCATCCTGACCATTGCCGCCGCCGGCAGTGAATCGAGCGTCAGCTCGGTCATCACCCGCCAGGACGGGCTGTTGAAGCGGGCGGTCGACAGCCGGTTGATCCTGCCCAGGTTCGCCATGCTCAACCCGGAGCTGACCTATACCCTGCCGCCTTACCAGACCGCCTGCGGGGTGGCTGACATCATGGCGCACATCCTGGAGCGCTATTTTACGCGCGTCAAAAACGTGGATTTGACCGACCGTCTGTGCGAGGCGACCTTGAAAACTGTCATCAACTTTGCGCCGCGCCTGCTGGAAACCCCGTGCGATTACGAGGGGCGCGCCGAGATCATGTGGGCGGGCGCCCTGGCGCACAATGGCCTGCTTGGCACCGGCCGTCAGGGTGACTGGGGCTCGCACATGATCGAGCACGAGTTGAGCGGCATCTACGACGTGGCGCATGGGGCCGGACTGGCGGTGATCTTTCCCGCCTGGATGGAGTACGTCTATCATGAGGACCTCAACCGCTTCGTGCAGTACGCCGTGCGGGTGTGGGGCGTCGACGACTGCTTCAGCGAACCGCAGCGCATCGCCCTGGAAGGCATCACCCGCACCCGGGACTTCTTCCATCGCATCGGCCTGCCGGTTTCATTGGGCGATATGCATATCGGCGAGGATCGACTGGACGAAATGGCCGGAAAAGCTACCCAGAGAGGCTCGGTGGGCAATTTCAAGAAGCTGGAAAAAGCGGACGTGCTGGAGATTTTGAGGAGGGCGACGTAAAAATTCCCCTCTGGGGGGCGGAGGCGTAGGGTGGGTTTCCGAACCCACCGATCCCTGGCGAGTTGAGAATTCGCATGGGTTCACCGCGCAGCCGCAGCGCTCTTCAGCTCTCTGATCTCACCTGGGAAACCTCTGCGCGGCGCGGGCGTGGGCCCTGGCCGCCTCTTCGGCGCGGTTCTTGGGCGGGGCGTTCGTCTCCAGCGAACTGAGCAACTGGCGGGAAGCGGCCGCCACCGCCTCAACGGCGGCCAGGAAGGCGGTTTCGTTGGCCTTCGAGGGCCTGGTAAAGCCGCTGATTTTGCGCACGAATTGTTCTGAGGCGGCGTGAATCTCGCCCTCGGTCACAGGGGGCTCAAAGTTAAAGAGCGTCTTGATATTTCGACACATAAGCGGTACCTCGTAGAGTAACTATACCACCGGCCTTTTTCGATAGCCAGTATGGTCGATTTGGAAAAATATACACCTGGTTTCGGTTTATCCCTACGCTGGCGTTCTGGTTTTGATGGGGATATAGATTTGAGTGGGAGAATCGCCGTTCTCGGTGTTGGGCGGGTAGTATTCAAAGTCGGCGGCCATGATATCGTATTCGTATGGCGAGGAAGGCAGCCATTGGTTATAAATCTCATCGTATACCACGCCAAAGGTGCTGACTGTGGCGTCAAATACGGCGTAGCGCGCGGCCGGGAGGATAATTTCTTCTAACCCGTCCGGGATTTGAGCTAAGCCTTCAACCGCCATTCCCGCCATGTAGGCCTGCTGCACCCCCGGGACCGTCCAGGTCCACGCGCCATAGTAGGCTTTGTCTGAGCTGTAGGGTTTGAGCAGCTCATCATATTTCATAAACCGGTCCATCCAAATCTCATTTATATGCGGCATGATCTCTTCTGGTTTGCCGGCGGTAAGAATGCCGATCAGGCGGATTGGGTATCTTTCCACAAATCTGGGCTCCATGGGAAACCTCCTGCTCTATTTTGCTTTTTCATAAAATAGGAAAAGGAATATTACACATTCAACAAAGATCGTTTATCTACGGGATTCAATTATCCTTCTGGTGGCTTTTCAAAGCCTTCGAAAGAAACGCGGTAAATTTATTATAGTCCTCTGAAATCTTACCATCGGTATGCAGAGAAGTGGTAGGGGCAACCCAGAATCTGGAGACAAGCCAGTTTTAGCCTCATCCCGGGTTGCCCTATTTAGTGGGCAGAGAAGACCGGATGTTGGACAGGTTGAAAGAAGCGGCCTCCGGGCAATCGGCGGCGGGGAGGTCATCCAGAAACTGGTTGAAGTCATCGATCCGCTCTGCGACGAGCCTGAGCAGGAAGAGCGCCGGACAGGCAGGGCACTCCCGCACGGAGGTATTTACCGGGGATTGGGACAGGTAGTCCAGCTCTTGAATGGAGAACACAAGGTGTTGAATAATGCGACCCACATAGCAGTTGGGGGCGAGATAGCCAGCCGAGCCTGCGCAGGGTGTTTGGCGGAACGAGGGCTGGGCGGGTGAGGTTGTTTCTGGCATGAAGGTTTTCTCCTTATGGAAATGGGATTTTATTATAGAATATATGTTCTATAATTTCAAGTAAAAATTTTAGCAGATTTGCCCCCAAAGAACTGGGACTATAGTCTCCCCAAAAAACGGGGGATTTGTCCCCTAAAAACGGGGATATTATTCCGCGAAAAAAATCAAATCGAAACAATTCATGGCGACGAGCAGCGCGGCAGCCTGGAGCTTGAAGGCGGGAAAGGGGGAAAGCTGATTTCGAGAAGAGATCCAGCAAATTGAACGCGCAGGCGGCTTCGTCCTGTGGGCGGCGAGAGGTGGGTGTGGGAGTGAAGCGGAATTTTGGCAAGGTGAGAGCCTCCGGTGGGGAAAAATGGTATTTATATTATAGTACACATGTTCTATTATTACAAGAGGAAAAATGACCTTTTCAAAGGGATAAGAAGGGGATGTAGAGGATAAAGAAAAGAATTTCTTACATCCCTTCGATGTGTCTCAGATTTGATATGCAAAGCATTTTGTATATCACTTTTTGCACAAATTGTTACACAAAAGCGTGGTCCTGAGCGCCTTTTTCCCGGATGAAAGCCAGGCGCAAGCCCAGGCCGTCCTGCGCGAACACGGAGCTGGCCGGCTGCACCTGAAAGCCCCGGCGCTGCTGCCGCTGGCGCGGCGCTTCGTACGATGCGGCCTACCTGGCGTTGGCGGAGAAGACCGGCGCGCCGCTGGTCACCGGCGACGAACGGCTGTTCAATGCCGTGCATGGGCAGCCCCCACGGAACGGGGACTATAGTCCCCACAGAACGGGGATTTCCATGGGTTAGGGTGGTGTGGATTGAAGAATATATGGCCTGAGGAGAAGCAGACTGAGCGAAAGGATAACGAGCTACTGAGAATCTCAATACAGTGGCTCGCAGCACTTGAAGATCCAGGTTCTTTTCCCAGATAGGCTAAGTAAACCGTCATAAGTTTTTAGAAACGTGGAACTTCAAATCTGAGGTTTGGTCATTTTGAACATTCATCAGCTTTACCGAAGCTTTCACTACTTCCTCGATATTATCCTGAAGTTTGTTAGCACAGGCATGATCCTTTAGATATCGCCAGAAGCGTTTAATCGGATTCAGGTCAGAACAATAAGGTGGCAGCCAGATGACCATGACGCGGTGTTCAAACAAGCTCAAGGCAGCTAAAGCAGGGGCACTCTTGTGATAAGAAGCGTTGTCCATCACCAGAACTACTCGTTTCATCGGGTAGCGCTTACCAGCAATTCTTCCAAAAAGAGGATGAGAGCGACACTGTTCTTCGTCATGGCCGTTGTCCAGGTGATCGTGTCCTGGGGCCAGTTATAGCCACCAAAGACATGCCGTTTCTGCTTTTGACACGGCTGGGTAGCAGGAATTCGCTTTTGTTGCCCCACCTTCATCCAACAAGCTCTCAGCGGTGGATCCAGGGTTACGGTCGTTTCGTCCATAAAGATGAGCTCGAAATCGTCTCCGAGGACCTTTTTTTCAACTCCTCCAGCACTTCAGCCGCCTTGGCCTTGGCTTCCTTATCCTGCAAATGGCCTAAGTCGTACTTTGGACGACGATATCGATATCCTTTGCGTTTCAGCAGGGCTCGAAACCGGCTTTCACTCAGACTAATCCCGGTTTTCTTCTCCAGGTGGGCTCGTAAACGATCAATCGTCCAGATCGTAAAGTCATACCCCAATTCGGAGGGTTCTTTTTCAATGACTTCCAGTAAAGCCACCGTGTATGCATCATCGGCTTTCAGCGGACGTCCGCTTTTCGGCTGGTTGGCCAACTTCTCTACTCCACCTTCTCGCCAACGATCAATCCAACTATATATGGTCGGAATGCTGACCGCTTGCATTTTGGCGACTTCGCCTGGTTTATGGCCCAAATGAAGGATGCGAATGGCAGTACACCTTTGTCGTACTTCAGGACGTTTGTCTCGGTGAATAGCCGTTTCAACGGCTGTCAGTTCTTGTTCTGTGAGGTGATAATCTCTGGCTTTTGGCATGCCTCCAGTTTATCACGTTTGTTAAGGTTCATTCGACCAATTACTTAGTACTTCATCAATAAAGTTTTGATAGGCAGCACGATTTTGAGCGAGATCCGGCGTAGCTCGACAAAGTCAATGTTTATTGCGTGCAGGATATAAGCGAGTCTATAATCATTTCAGCAGGCATGTTGTGGATTAGCTGATGATATATCTATTCTATATAAATCACAAAATTGGCTATATATACGGAATTTTTTCGTATAATAATTTTTGGGCGGACGATCAATACTTAGCAGAGGAGAAACCCATGGGCATCATGAGCTACCTAGGGCAGCAATGGCGGAAACCGACAGGCTGGCTCGGTAGATTGCTAGTGAAGGCAATGAACATCAATCATTCCAAGCTGACCGACTGGGGGTTGAGTCATATCTCAATCGGGAAACACGACACGATCCTTGATGTAGGCTGTGGCGGAGGTAGCACCGTCCACAAGTTGGCCAGGATCGCTGCAGAGGGCAAGGTCTACGGCATCGATTTCTCCGAGGAGAGTGTCATGGTATCCCGTAGAACAAACAAGCAGTTGATAAAGATGGGCCGCATCGAAATACGACACGGTTCTGTGTCTTGTTTGCCGTTCTCTGATGCCATGTTTGATCTCGTCACCGCTGTGAATACACACAACTACTGGCCCGACTTGGTCGCTGATATGCAAGAGGTTTTACGCGTACTGAAACCTAGCGGAAAGCTAATGATCATAGGAGGAGGATACAAGGGCGGGAAATATGCTGACCGTAATGAAAAGTTTGCAGAATTGGTCAATATGGCATTCCTCAGTGTCAATGAACTTAGCGAACTCTTCTCGATGGCTGGTTATGCAGATGTTCAGATGTTTGAGGAGTATGATTGGGGTTGGATCTGTGGCGTAGGCAGAAAACCTTCGTAGTTTTTTGACGGATAAGAAAGAACTGGCGAGCAGGCGAACGAGGCATTGAGTGGGTCCGCCCAACCTGCGCGTGCAGCCGACCGCTTCGCTCGCTGCGCTCGCGCCGCTGAAGCGCGAGCCGTTAGGCGGCAGACATGCCGAAGACAAATTGCATCATGGCAGAAGTCTGTAAAATTAACGAGTAGACAGAACTCAATATTCACTAGCTTTCCTTCATGAATGGAGAATACAAAATGTCCAGTAACAAAAAACTCTTATGGCTGAAACGAATTCTAGCCGTCAAAGTCGTCCTTACCTTTCTCATCTGGGGATTGCCGAACCTTTTATACCCATTATCGCTATTACAGCGTTTTGGTGTACCAATGCCTGATGAACCCATCTATCTACGACTCCTGGGAGCCGTTATCACGGCGTTCGGGGTCGCTTACTGGTATGCCTACAAAGATCCCATCCACAATATCGCAATCCTGAAGGCAGGGATCGTGGACAATGGCCTGGTCACTCTGGTAACGCTCTACTTTATTGTTTTCGCCAGTCTCAGGAGCATCGTTATGTTGATTTCCGCTCCGTTGACATTCATCTTCTTCCTCTCCTTTATCTTGCTAATGCCGAAGAAAGAAGCCGCCTAACACCGGCTCCAGCGGACGGGCGAGGCTGCGCCCGCCCAAGGGGATGCGCCGCCAAAATCCTGGTTCCGGCCTCCGACAAGTCCTGCCCAACTTCGCCCGCCGCTGAGCCATACCATTGGGCGGTCTCGAAAATGGTCACAGGAGATTACCATGAAACATGCCGTTGAATTATTTTTTAGGATTGCCCTTTTGGTGTTCACCTGGTTTATTTGGCTGTGGGCGCTCAATCAACCGCTTTCAAATATAATGAATCTGTCCATCATTGTGGGAGGTGTGTTGTTGGTATTCCCACTCGTTTGGCTCGGGAGGATGATTCTCGATAGACAGCCAACAACGAGCCGAGCCGCCTGGATAACCACGTTTGTCCATTATGCCCTGGGGATTCTATTTGGCGCGGCCATCATCAGAGCGGTCATCACCCATCAAGATTGGTCTGGCTGGACGCTTCCAATACCGGTTGAAATCGGCTTGCTGTTGGTCATTAGCACTGGGGTAGCCGTACTCTCGACCGTGGTAAACCTTGCCTTGAAAGGGCTCGGTGCGCCCTTTGCGATTGCACTGAGCAGGAAATTGGCGGTAGATTGGTGGTATGCCTGGACGCGTAACCCCATGGTGCTTGCAGGTCTGGCTTTTCTCCTGTCATTGGGGATCTGGTTTCAGTCAGCGCTGTTTGTGCTCTGGGTACTCATCCTGTTTGCACCGGCATTGCTTGTCTTCGTGAAAGTGTATGAAGAACGAGAACTAGAGTTTCGCTTTGGGGCATCCTATCTGGAGTACAAATCCAGAACACCGATGTTGTTTCCAAGAAGGCCAAGAGGTTGAACGATGTGCCGCCCAACAAAGCGTGCAGCGAACGGGTGGGACTGCCCTTCGGGCGTGCGCGATTTAGGAGCATTTTTTGGCTTCGAGTTTTTTTCTGCTCCCAAGCCTTGCCACGCCCGCCCACCCGCCGCTAACGCATACCGTTGGGCGGCTACCAGGCACACTAAATATTCGTTAATTGAGGACAGATAAGATTGATTATGGACCTATCACAGGTATCGCGAACAGCAATTCTATTATTGATTTGTCGTGCCATTGAAGCAGAGAAGAATAAATCTGTATTCAATGACCCAATGGCAATTCTCTGTTTAGAAAGGCTGATATCCACAGCATCAGAAGAAGACAGGCGTTGGATCATCAGGAGGAAGCGATTTTATGAAGGAATACAAGGGCGAGATGCAAAAGCAGGCGTACGGAGAGTGAAAGTTTTCGACAACGCGGCTAATCGTTTCATCGCCGACAATCCAAAATGCACCGTAATCAACCTCGCATGCGGATTTGATACAAGATTCTGGCGAATTGAAAATGAAAAGTGTAACTATATTGAATTAGACCTTCCAGGGGTAATCCAACTGAAAAAAGAGATCCTAAAGGATTATCTTGAATACGAAGTTATTGGCAGCTCGGTTTTGGATACTTCATGGATTGATAAAGTAACTATAAATGGGAACACTGGTTTCCTCCTTCTTGCCGAAGGATTATTCCCGTGGATACCTCCACAAGATGCTACAAGGCTTTTAAAGGAAATTGGAGAAAGGTTTTATCGATCGCAGCTTGTCCTGGATATGGTCCCCGAGAAATACACGAAGGGAATATGGAAAAAGCTTGTTCACCTGCACTCCAGAATTGATTTCGGTCTGGATGTGGCATGGGTTTTTGGTATCAAGGATCCACATGATATTGAAGCTTATGGAAAGGGTCTCAAAGTGATTGGTGAAGAAAAAGGATCAGCGGGGCCGATAATTACAGTTTCAATCAATGCTGCCCACTGATAGTATGCATTCTGATAAACCCCAGTGGCATAAAAGTCAAAACCCGGCCCAACAACCATTTGCAGCCGACCATGGGGATTCTCCCGAAAAATTGGATGATCGGCATCCCGAAGTTGGTTCTGATCCCAAAGGTTATCGCGTCTCACCCACGGCGGCTGAAATGGAGCGTTAGCCTGCCTCTCGGTGAGAACGGTCGTAACAATGTATATGTGTATGAGACAGATATTTCAAGAATCTTGTGAGATCGGGATCCTATGACACCATTGCTTCGAATAGCAGCATCGCAATTCCCTGTTTCCGGCAATAATGCTCGAAATGGGCGATACATCCTAGCGCAGATGCAGGAAGCGGCGATGAGCGGCTGTTCAATGCCGTGCACAGCCAACTGGGTTGGGTGGTGTGGATTGGGGAGTATCTAGATGAGAGGGAAAGCCTTTCGGCTGAGAGTCAGTACAAGATCAACGTGTTCGGCGTAGAGTAAGTGAAGATGAAAGCGCGCATCGATACTCTTGAGGCTTATCTCTCCAATGTGCGCATTGGATTGGGCAACATCGGGGATATCCCAGACAGGAAGCTGGAATGGCAGGTCGAGATGCTCAAGCTCAAGATCCAAGAACTTTTGGGCGTCCAAAAGTCATAAAGCTATCCACTTGTCGTAGCAATTTTTTCAACGCCTACAGGTTCATTGTGGTCAGCGTCGGGCGTATAGAGTTATCTGCCGGTGTTGAGCGCGCCGGATAGAATAAATACAGTGTAAGCATTTTGCAAAGAATTGTCATAAACCTGGCTTGTTTTTTATTATGGGTGGCCTATAATGAAGTTACTCATTGAAACATTCCCTTTATAGTGGGGACATCCAAATTTTCATAGCTAATAAACCCCATCGGTAGAAATTAAATTGGGAGGGAAAAATGTTTTTGCATTTCAACC
>Ga0315282_10004710_pt1 | contig 23658 bp, 25 predicted proteins | sample YL17G07_20_MG_FD_203693 | JGI IMG/M metagenome (GOLD analysis project Ga0315282, IMG submission 203693) | Sediment microbial communities from Yellowstone Lake, YNP, Wyoming, USA - YL17G07_20 | ecosystem: Environmental > Aquatic > Freshwater > Lake > Sediment | place: USA: Wyoming | collected... | reverse complement strand
TGCATGATGCTCCGGAAAAAAGTGGCTCCGGTAGAAGAGCCAAAAAGACGGCTCTACCGAATATAGCCCGGTCAAGTATTCCGGCCTTTCGAGCCGAAGACGCGGGTCCGAATCCCGCCCGGAGCACCATTTTACTGGTAAATCTTATATGCTTCACCCGCTATTTTATTCTTGATGACTTATGTCGAACGCCAATAAGCGTAAAACCGAGACAATCAAAGATAGAGCTGTCTACGTTTATTTGCCATCGCTTGAAATGGTTATGGATTGGAAGCGTAGGGCGGATAAAGCGGGAGTTTCGATTTCTAAGTTTGTTGTTGAGAGGGTTGAGGATTCGATTAGGAGAGAGGAGGGCGAGAAAGGTTACCTCAGCAGGTTGGAGCTTATAGAGCGTTTAAGGGCGGCGGAAGATGAGCTGAAGAAGCTGCGTGATGAGAATAGGCTGTTGAGGAAACTTGTAGATAACTTGGAAAAGGAGCTGAAGCGTTATAGGGTTAAGCCATTTCTTGAAGAAGGTTTCGAAGGTGTTAGGACATTCGAGAAAGAGCTTGTCACATTCCTTAAAAGAGGTGGCTTCTACGATGATGAGGATATTCTTGCTACTCTCAACATTGACCCGTCAGACGTGGATCTGTTGAAGGCTGTAAGCAAGCAGCTTGAAGCGCTTGAGAACTATGGCCTCGTAGAGTTTACAGGTAAGGGATGGAAGTGGAAGGGTTAAAGTCAACATTGAGAGAAGCTCAAAACTTGGAGGATGTCGTTCGCGACTTCTGCGAGGATTGTAGACTTAGGAGCATGAGCGAAAAAACGATTGAAGGGTATAGGTCATGCATCCTGATATTCTTGAACTTCATTACAAGAAAGGGGGTCAGGCTCAGTGATGTTGACAATTATATGCTTAGAGACTTCTTGGGTTACTTGAAACTTGAAAGAAACATCAAACATAAGACTACCAAAGAATACTTTTCAGCTTTGTCATCCTTTTATGATTACTTAACCTTTGAGGGAATTGTTAATACGAATATAGTCTTGCCTTTTAGAAGACGATATCTAAGGCAATATAAAGAAGATTATGACGATCCTGAAAGAAAGCTCCTTAGTATGGAGGAAATGTCTAAGCTCATCAATTCCATAATAGATCCGAGAGACAAAGCCTTAGCCGTGCTATTTGCAAAAACCGGAGTGAGGAGGGGAGAGTTACTGAAAATAGATGTGGAAGATATCAATTGGGAAGAATACTCCATAACCTTAAAGCCAACTCCTAAAAGGAGTAACAGAATAGTTTTCTTTGATGAAGAATGCGGGATCGTGCTTAGAAGATGGCTGAGGTTAAGGGAGAAACTTAACCCAAAGACCAAGGCCCTTTTTGTAAGCTACGATACAATGGACAGGCTAAGAAGAAATGGTGTATGGACGGCTATTGTTAAATACGCCAAGCGTCTGGGGTTTCATAACTCCCAATCGCCAAGGCTTGAAGACCATTTTGGGCCGCACTGCTTCAGACATTGGTTTACGACATGGCTTCTGAGAAATGGAATGCCCCGCGAATACGTTAAAGAGCTTAGGGGGGACAAAAGAGGTGAAGCCATAGATATTTACTATCATATAGATAAAAAGGAGCTTAGAAGAGCATATTTAGCATGCATACCAAAGTTAGGAATCTGAATGATTTTTGACAAACTAGAGGTTAAGCGTAACAAATTCTATGTGCTCTGACTTTTGCCACAATAGGTAAAGTTTAGTCTGCAACAGAAAACCACACACCTTGATTAAAAGCCTAAATTTCCGCACTCTTTAGGTTCTGTAAAGTCTTAGGTTGATTCCTTTCCTTGTAAACTTTCGGTTGATAGATTCTGTTGAGCCTTTGGAACGTAGAGCGTTTTATGATGATGCCAAACAATTCAGAATCATTCTTCAGAAATGTGCTTCTTTATTTTATCTCTCATTAAGCCTTTCAGTTTACTCAAACGGTCTGTGACTTCAACATCCACATGTTCTTCGGGTGAAAGGGATTCGAACCATGCTTCCGAGTCATCAGGCTCCGACCATTCTGGTGGTTCTCCATATAGGTCAATCTGTTTCTCTAGCAGGAATTGGTCAATGTCTTGTACTTCCTTCTTCAATTCCTCTCTTAGTTTGTTAGGTAAGAATAGTCCTTGACTACCATCCAAGAACGAGCTGATAGTATTTCTGAACTCAGAGAAACTTTTGTAGCCTTTCTTCAATAATTCATCGAGTTTGATTAAAGCGTTCTTTCTGTCTTCATGATACAGTTGCATCTTAGCAATCCGCAGACTGTGTTCCTGTTGAGCCTCTAGACTCTTCTTAGAGAAGTAATGTGCAATGATTTGTGTGACAATTGCTATTGTGAGACCTGAAATCAAACCAAAAGCAAAGTCGCCATATTCCAATTCTTATTCCCAGATTTATCTATTCTCGGAACTCAGATATAATCAATCATTATTGAGAGCCTTGAATATTTAACTTCTATAGGCACAGCTTCCCTCGATTTAATAAGAAAAAAGCATCTTTTTGCCACGTATTAACGAAAAATTGAGATAGGTCTCGAATAAGGGGCATCAAAGGATATTTCTAGATTATGTTCGTAGCAGGTCAGCTGGTTCTTTAATGTTTTTTAATCCAATAATAACCAACCTGCGTAAAACCTCTGCTTCCTTTAATCCTGATTTTTTTATGAGAACTTCAACTTTTTTCTCTGTTTCCTCGTCTAATCTTGTTGACCATGTTTTTCTGTCCAAGATGCATCACTATTTAATAAAATGTCTTGCTGCGTTTATAAATCTTAGTTTAAGCGAAACGCTTATATGCTTATTTGTCTTTTAATAAGACTTACAAGACAAACAAGTGATATGAGTGATTTGAATGTGGGCGTGGTTAGTAATAGTTTCAATAATCGCAAGCTTAGCCTTCTATCTTTATAGACAAAGAAATGTAATCCAGAAGTTTTTTAGATCTAGGGCTAACGTGGAAACAGGCGATGTTTTAACTAAACTAGCTGTGCTCGACGAAAGAACAAAGTATCTTCAAGGTTTAGAGGAGAAAATTGAGAGCGTCAAAGACAAGCAGGATTCTGATTCTAGGGAGCTACGGGAAAGACTTTACAGTGAATATTCAAAGAGGCTTCAAGACGCTGTAGACTTGCTGAAGGAAACCTATGGAAAGATGAGTGAAACAACTGCTAATGCCTTCAGGGACATTACTAACAGAAATGCTGAGGTGTATAGGCAGACTGCGAATCAGCTTGTTAATATAGCTGATAGGCTGGAATCCGCTTTTAAAATACTTGAGCAGAGAGAGCATGCGCAGATGCGCGACGAGATGAAGACACTTAAGCAAAAGATAGATGAGCTTGAGAAAGACCCGTTGAGGGTTCAGCTTGAAGAACTTGCTGAGGCTCGAACAGCACAAGCAGTGCATGAACAGAGCGTTAGGAAGATTACTGCAATTTTCTGGCCAAATAACGGAGAGTTGAAGTTCAAGGAGAGAATTGGGCAATTCGTGCCCGACGTGATGATCAACAATCATAGGATAAAAATAGTAGCAGATGAGGTAACAACCGAAGACATTAACTCAATTCGTGAGAAAACTAGAAAAGTTGCGGATTATATGCGCGGGCTCAACGCTAATACTGGATACGTGATTATACCCAATGCTGGCGTCGATTCTGAGGTATTAAGGGAAATAAAACGGACAGTTCCTGAGCGTGGCCTTTACGTGGTGCGGTTGACAGAGTACGCTGTTCACCTACAAGTTTGGTATGACATCGCTACTACTGGCATGGTGGATTCTGGCACATTAGTTCAGAAGGGACATAATTTTCTCCAAGTTTTGGAGCCAATATTCGAGGAGTTCTTGGCTGTCGTCCAAAGCATTGAACAAAAGGACGAGCGCGATTTCAAGTATAGGCAAAATAGGTATAAAGAAATCAAATTCTTCCCAACGAAGGTGTTAACCTCGCTAGAAAAGAGGATGCTTGCAGTTAAAGATGCTTCTTGAGAACATCCATGAGGATGTAGAAAATTGTCGATAATAAAACAAAACTCAAAGAACACTTTCGCGGAAATGAATATGTTGTCTGGTACCATCGCTAAAGCAGTTATAGCTCCCGTAACTGCTACAACAGCGACAGCAGTTACCGGTGCGCCAAACTATCTAGCGTACTTAAAGGTTGATGGATGGACAAGTGGGTATGCAAGCGTTAATTCGCTCATTAAGCATCTTTTTCGAAAATCCAGAAGCGAAGCCTCAAGGAAAGCGTATATGAGACAGATTTATTCGTTTTGCATTTCAACAGGTTTAACTCCGGACAAGCTTGTGAAATTACCTGGAAAAAGAATTGAAAAATTAGTGCAAGAACACGCCGATAAGTACAACGATGGTAAACACAGCATAAGATATGTCAATAATATAATTCATCTCATCAAAGCTTTCTTCAAGGTGAATGGTTTCAAAGGAGCTAAAGAGTTAGAAATCGAAACTCACTACATGCCGTCCAGGTATAGAAAGAGGCCGGAATACATTCCAAAGAAACATGAAATATATATGATAGCTGATTCCGCTTGCTCGCTCAGAGACAGAGCAATAATTCTAACCCTGTATAGTACCGGACTTAGAAACTCGACTTTAAGAGCACTACTTTACAAAGATGTGGAGTATGAATTAACAAAAGGCATTGATAACATTATGATTCCAGTTTGTCCAGAGATGAAGCAAGTAGACCCCAACGCTTGCAAAAACAACATCCCATACTACACCTTCATCTGCGACGAAGCCACACAAGCACTTAGGCTGTACCTTCATGAACGCGAGGAAAAGTATGGCAAAATTATGCGCGATGAACCGCTTTTCGCATCTGATTACAACCAAATACCACGGGAGGAACGGGATTCAAAAATAATGAGCGCCAGACAGCTTCAGCAAGTCGTGAAACAAGCTGCCCAAAGAGCTATGCTACCAAAATGGCAAGACGTCACGCCACACTGCCTACGTAAAGCCTTTGAAACGGTGCTTCACAGTGAACTCGTCGATGGTGGACGCCTCGACCCAAAAGTTCAGGACTTCTTCATTGGACATGTTCTTGCTGGAAACCAAGACCCCTACTTCGACCGAACCGATATAGAGCAGTTAAGAGCAGAATATGCAAAGCTAAACTTCGGTCGCGTAGTTGTGGAAAACAAGTTCAAAATTTTAAGAGCGGCTGTAGGCAAGGCCTTTGAGGGTTCAGGTATAGATCCGGACAAGGTGATAGAAGAATATGTTCAAATGCGACGAGCCAACATGAGCACCCAGTTTTAACACGCTTTTCGCATTAGGCTTTTGCGGCTATTTCTATTCGCTTAATTCTTTCAGTGAGGTCGTCGAGGTGCCGGACAATTTCTTCCAGCCTGATGAGAATTTTTGCGTGCCTTTTTAATGGGTTGAGCATATGGCCTTCACTTACTCATTTCTTGAAACTATTATTTTTCCGGACGATAGTCTAGAGCCTGGCACAAATAGCCAGCCTTCAGCCAAGTATCTTTCAAGTTCTTCTTCAGAGATTATCTTTTGAATTACCTTTTTCGTAGAAGTTCTTGATGGATTAAAGAAAAACATCCGAGAGTATTTCTCTCTCATCTCTTCGACCCTAGACATGTCATAATAGTTTTCTTGGCTTCCCGGAAGCATGTGCCCCATCAGAAATTCCTGATCCTTAATGTCCAAACGACTCTCGCCGGGCTGGTTTCTCATTATGCTTTCGAAAGTTTTGCGCAATGAATGGGCATGGACTTGTTTCCAATACTTCAACCCAGATTTCTTTGCGGCTTTCTTAACAATCATTGATAAGTGGCGACCACAAACGGCTAATTCCCTTCTTTGTTCCTGTGGTAGTTGATTATAGCCGGAACAGAAGAGCGGCTCATGATCCCCTATTGCACCGTGCTTCTCTATTCTCTCCCGAAGGTAATCTCTTATGGCCTCTGTCGCCTCGTATGAGGTGAATGTGTAATAAGGAATCCTGTTTTTGCACGCATCAGGCACTAACTGTTTCATTTCCGGATAAACGAAAATTGCAAGGTTCTTTTCATTTCTCTGTAATTCATCCTTTATTATGTATTTTGAAAACATGGGATCTGGGCTTCCTACACCATATCTTACAGCACGCAAGGTTGAGTTCCTAAGGCCTGAGCTAGTAAGGGTTAAGATAATAGCCCTGTCCCTTAGCGATCCCGCTGTGCTGGCCATCTTGAAAGCCTCCTCTGCTGTTGGAATGTACTCAGGCTTAGCACGAGACCTCGTAGCCACATGATATTTTTGGAGCTTCAATCTGTTGGACTCAACAAAGCCGTTAACTCTAAAAAAGGTTTCTGACCAACTTAGAAGATTATTTCCATAGCTGCGACTGCAGCCCTCTTGAACCTTCTTGTCCACAAAATCCTGAACCGCCTTCTCCACCAATTCTTTAGGCATTTTACACAACTCATCTGGGTTCATCCCCATATTATTGCAAAGTTTATAGATGGGCCAGCAATAGTGACTCCTAGAAGATTCGCTTTTTGTCTTCCTGGCCAAGTGCCTCAAAAGCGCATTCACACTTGCGTATTCACTAGACCATCCATCAGAACAGATCTTTAGACGCATCAACAAATCTTCCGAGCATCCGTATAGGGCTTTAACGAGCCCCTGGTTTCGCTCAATGGCTTTTGAGCGTGACTGTGGTTTCGTTAAAGAATTCTGTTTTTTCGGTTTGTGGCTGGTTGGTCGTCTGGTCTTCATGTGGTTTCCTCCTTTAGATTTGTGGTAGCTGTACTTTCTGTGGCAGTGTTAGCTGCGGTTTTGGATGTCGGGGTCGATATTTCTCGGATTATGAATGGACGCTTTACTTCGTCTGTTTTGATTATTCCAATAATTTCGCCGAGTAAGTTTGAAGGTTCTTCTATAAAGCCGGGGAGCGACAGTTTAAATCTGTGGGCTTTAGGCTGCGTTTCTATTAAGATTATCGTGTTGTCTCCTTCTGTGGATGTTTCTATGCATTTCCCGACTATTTCTTGCCATGGTCGCAGGTGAAGGTCTTCAGCTTGGCTCGTCATTTCCCTTCATCTCCTTTTTGCCTTGAAAATCATTGATTTGGTTGTTTTCTCGCACTCGGCTTTTCCTTCAAGCAAAAGCTCCATGAGAATTTGTCTAGCTGTGGACCAAGCTATGCCAAAGTGTTTTGCTACATCACCGATACAAATTGGCATGTCACTGTTCTCGAGAATTTGCAGGGCTTGTGATTTAAGCTCTTGAACTATTCCCTTTCTCAACTTTAGCTCACCTTAAGAAGGATTCTCGCACGTGGAAAAGTGGTTTCCGCTGGGAAACTACTATATTAATACAAACATTTTTTAGAGGAAACCATGTACGAATTGATATGAAAATGTTAAAATTTAAAATGGAGAATGAGTGTATGATTCGTCATAAAGAGCTCATGTTTCAAGTGCTTAAAGTTGCTGTTGAAAATGGAGAATTAAGGTTTAAGGGAGCGTTGAAATTAGCCGAACAATACGGTGAAGTTAAATCCAAAAAAGCAGTGTCGCATTTTCTGAAAAACATGGTTGAAGAGGGATACCTTGAGAAGAAAACGAGCGAGAAAACTAAAAGACCTATTTATGGTCCCACTTTGGTAGGGGTCAAGTATTATTCGCTTATCCAAGGGTTTAACTGGCTAAGGAGTTTTACGAGCAGATACAAAGAAGCGCACCCGACTAGCGATTCCGCCGAAGATCTAATGAAAAATCTTGAAGATTTTTCGTTAGGCTCACTTTCATCGTTTGTTCTTTTTCTACCTACGATAAGGGACATCAGAAATGAAGAGCATAGGGCAAACATTGTAGGTTTGTATATAGATTATCTGACAGAAGCTCAAAATAAAATCTGGAAGGAAACAGCAGACCAATTAATTCAAAAGGAAGATTTGGGAAAAAGTTGTAGAAAGTGGGTAACCAATTATTTTTATCCTAAACTTAAAGAGTTTAAAGGAGACGTCTCCAAACTTCCTGAAGTTTCTCTTGTATATAGGATTCTTGATGAGTTCTTAGGAAATGGTTGAGAAGTGAATACCTTGTCACATAAAGAGCTAAGTCTTGTAATGAGATTTATAGTCAAGAATTAGCCCTAAACTTTCACTTTTTGCTCTCTTCAATCTTTTAGAGATTTTTAGAGAGATAGCCGCATTATACCTGCTTGAAGTTACTGCTTTCTGAGCTTATCTTTTTAAATATGAAAAAAAGTTGAAATTAGGATTACACTAAACTTATTCTGATATCGATCGAGAACATGCCTTGTAAAGACGTTCGCTGTCTTGGGGTTCAAAGAATAAAGGGAGACGCCTTTTTTTAACGTTCTTAGTTTTGAGGAAAGTTCTTTCTTAGACTTATCATCCAACGGAGCCCTTGCGGAATTAGCTACTGTATCTCTGTTGTCTGAACTTGCAATTCTTATACGTAGAGGTGCAATGCGCCAGCTTAAGAAAATTACGCCGTTGACGTATGTGTTTCGCTTTAATAGAACTAAAATAGAAGAGTACATGCGAAAGGTTAAAGCTGAAATCGAGGAGCCTTTGCCAAAGTTTCCAGATATAAAGAAGTATCTTAAGGAACAAGAGGGAAGTTGAAGGCAATAGAGGGCTGCAGCGAAAACGTTCGCTGTTCATTTAGTTCTGAGGGTTTGAAGGTTTTCGGTGTAAAGTGGTTCTTATAAACCAGACTATCCACCAAGCGGCAAATCCGAGCATCGTGATCAACGGATTAACGAATATGAACAATATTAGGACAGTGGTTATCGCATACTTGGTCAAGAATTTTCTATCAACTCTTGCGGGCGTGATTTCCGGTTTAGGTTTGTCGAAGGCTTCTCCAAGGGCAATAAAGAACATCATTGGAAGAAGGGAAAGAGACATGGAAATCACAACCGTAGCAATGCACAACGGAACGAACACCAACCAAACAGCACGCCTAACCGAATGCTGACCTTTCATTTCATCCAGAGCTATCCAATAGTAAAGAATTGGAAAACCAAAGGGAAACAGAAAGGGGACTATAGGAGAAAGCGTAAAAATCCATAACCAATCCATCGCATCCCTCATTTATATGCATTTATGCTTTGCTATATATATTAGTCTAAGACTTTCGATAAATAGGTTACAGCGCGCATTTTTTCACTTCACCAACATAACTATTTCTTTTCACCATTTCTCTCTGCTCCCAATTCTATTATAGCGAAGATGCAAGACGCTATCAGGAAGGGGGAAGCAAAAAGGAAAGATACTATTAGGAATGGCGAGATAGGAACATAGAAATAGGGAATAAAATCAAAATAAATATGGGAATATGCAAGCAGATAAAGAACAACATAAGTGGAATAATAGACAAGGATCCCTATTAAGTTGCAAATCCGTGCAGACGCCAAGTTTATACCATAATTTTGCTTCAACCTTCTAAATCCACGATTTTCCATCCATGTGTAGATTCCCCAAGCTATTGGCGGAATCAATATAGTCGCATAAATTGGAATTGAGAAGAGAGAAAGGTCAGAGTGGTAAATAATTGGATAAATCCACGAAGTTGCAGGTAGGAAAAGGAAGATGAAAAGCATTATTCCCCCAAAACTTAAGGCTTTAGTTATGCGTCTTTGATTTAGCAAGCTCCATCCCACATGTCGTTTGATTAAACCGTATGCCCAAGTGAATAATAGTAGAAAGAAAGGCAACCCAAAAGGGAATAAAAGGTAAACAAAGAAATCCTTCAGACAAAGAATGGCATATGAAATAATGAGGATAACAGTAATAAGTGAAAATTTAAAACCAAGCCTTAAATTGTTGAACGCTTCATTAACCTTTTCCGACATTAAACTCCCTCTTAGCCTAAGACCTTGAATGAATATGTTACGAACATGACAAGTGAAAATTCGAAGCCAAGTTTCAAACGCATCAAACCTTCTCTTACTTCAGTTTGAGTCATGATTCTTCTCACTTCTCTTTCCGTAATATAGGGATTTTGCAACAATTATTATTATGGTAATTACAGAAAGCATGAAGACTAGTAGCCATGTTGGGAACTCGGGAATCCATGTGAGCGGAATTTCTGTGTTTGGTAAACATGCATAGATGACAAGGCATGTTGTTTCAATGTTTTCCGTGGCGTTTGGGTCTGGAGTGAAGTTCTCCAGATGATGTGTAACCACTCCGCCATTGGGCCTCTGCAATTTTCCAAATATTTGAGTGTAATTTTGCGGTATGGATTGGGTTTCATTTATTATCTTTGCTGTTATGATAAAAAGTGCCAGTTTGTAGGTGTCAAACTTTCCAGTAGTGTTAAATGCTTTGTCGATGAAGCCTGTGCCATTGAACATTCTCGTTGCATTATTCCATAAGTCTATGTAGGATGAGTTATTTCTCCAATATCTGTCGAGAACTCCGAATAATAGCAAGTCCGCATAATCCTGCCAATCTGGAGGTTGAACATGTTTTACGTCGTTTCTAACAATGTAGCTTCCAGCACTAATTATCTCTTGGGCTTCGAAGTCGTCTGCATACAAGGTTCCTGTGCCATTGATTGTATGGAAAAGTAGATCGCCTACAACAGCTGTTGGTGGGGCTGTGAAGTTGAAGCCTATAATCTGAGTCCAATTCACGTAGTGGCCTATGCCTATTTGTGTATTGTTTGGGAAAATCAAGTTTTCGCCAATTGGCTCAGAAGCATTAAACCACCGGATTGTGAGATACCATCCACCGCTTATCACGGTTCCCTTAATGTAACATTTGAATATGTAGTTCTTTAATGGTGAAACATTGAATACGTGTGACCTCCAATCATCACTTGAGGAATTTGCTACGAGTTTTAAGCTTTTGTTTCCTGTCCGAGCTTGCTCACTAGACCAGCAAGTTCTATTGCACCAACTTGAATGGTACCACCAGTCTGGGTATGGGTCTCCCTGCTCCACGCTTGGGTTCCTAACTAGATTCGGACCGAGCTGCATATCATGATCCAGTACAGGCGAATAATGGTATCCTGTTCCACTGTAAGGCGGAAAGTATATTGTTTGATTTTTAAACATAACTTCAACTCGGTCATTTCCCTCCAAAATTGAGATTCCATATTCCCCTTGAATCGTATCCCTAATTTTCTCCGCTACGTCTGTTAGCGTTGGGTTTCCAGTTTTATTCCCTGTATAGTTAAGAATTTGGAAAGCGAGTGCGTTGTCGTTGTAAATCCAGTAGGTTGTTGATTTGTTATGTTCTCTGCAAAGCCATTTGTCGCCGTTATAGTTCGTCAGCAAGGAAACTAGGAAATCTAGGGCTTTGTTCTCATCGAACTCCTTGATTGGATTATCTTGGCAATCGACAAAGTTTGCGTTAAGTAGACTGTGTGCTATAGAAACCATTAGCAATAGGCATGTTAGCGTCAATGTGAAGGCTATTTTATAAATTGTTGTTCTCTTCAGTTAGAAGCACCTATGGATTATACTTTATCCATTTGATATTTATGGTTTTCCAGAATAGTATCCATTGTTGCCTTACGATTGTGAATATTATGCCAAAGATTTACGTAAATGTTAAGCTTCCGGAAGAACTTGCAAAGGAAATAGATGAAATTCTAAAGGATAGAGCATTTGGCTATAGAAGTCGAGGAGAATTTGTGACAGAGGCAACACGCACACTACTTTTAAAGATTAAAACCTTAAAGAAAGAAAAATCCGCAACTTAATACCCGTCTTAATTGGAAGTTTTTTATTTTTTCTAAAGCTTTCCGCTTTTATGCAACAGAATGGTGATGGCTTTTGGCGGCAATCGCGCGGCGTATACATGCTTTTCTTCGAAAGGCAATTGCAATACATCTGGTCTTCAGCAAATCTTCATGAGAGAATAAGATCGAATTTGCTTAGCGGCAATAGCGTGCGCTTGGCAAATGTTATAAAACCGCTGGATATAGTAGGTAATTAAACCAGAAAATGGAGGAGATCTTCTGAACACAGAGTTATCTGCCAGTGCCACAAAAGCTCTTCTCAAGGTTTACATAGGGCAAAACATCAGAGAAGAAGGAATTCTCCAGTCTGAGATAGGTAAAGATGCAGAAGTACAGGATCTTCTTTCGAAAAAACTGATAAAAGAAAACCATTGGCACTTAGATCAGTTTCTGACAACTGAAGATGGCAGCCTTATTGCAAGAAGAATTGTAAAAGAGAAAATCGAAGCGCGTAAGGGCAGTTTTCTTGAGAATATGAGGAGCGCTATTCCTGATCGAGTCATATGCTTCTTTATACGAAGATATGTGTCAGAGAACCTTGCCTGCCCTGCCCAGAAGGAGTACTTTGATGCCAGAGTCCATTACCCGGGTTCATGGAAAGATGCTATCATGTCAGATGGACGTATCTGGATTTTGTGGGACAAGTTTTTCTTATCTTTGATGTCATCTGAGCTCTGTGTCAAAACGCTTGACTATGTATCAACTAGAGGGGGCGAAACCCGATTCTATCACTACGTGATCTCACCTGAGATAAGGGGCTTTCTTGTTGATAAGTTTCAAGCACCAGACTTTGGTCCTGATGACGAGAAAACACTGAAGCTCTATCCTTTTCTCCTTGCTGCAAGACGAATCCTAGCATCTGATGATTTAGAGCAAGTTCGACAGCGATATTATGAATCACTCAAGTCTTGGGAGGTATCCGAAGAACAGGTGGCAAGTATCATAAGCGAAATGAATAATCAAAGAATAACAAGTGAGTACCGTGGTCTTCTTTCTGAGTGGAAACCTTTTGACATAGTTAATCCTACTTCATATCAAATCTATTTATCTCGATACATCATAGAACCTGCATTGAAGATGCTTCTAGAAGGAAAAGGGAAGATTAGAGAATACCGCGTCGAAGAAAAGATGCCTACTTTACCTGAAGTCAAATCCATATCAGGGATACTGGATGACAAAGAAATAGGCGAGTTCTATGTTATGGTGAGCTCTTTGGAACGACAAATCAGAGATTTCATTAAAGAAAAACTTGGTAAGGGCTGGGAGAAGAAAGTGAAAAATGACATTCCCAAAGTGTATCAGTCTTGGGTCCAAAAAAGCGAAAAGGACAAAAGATGGGGAATCGATCCCGAAAAAGAGCTAATAAACTACTCCGACTTAGGGGATTATATAGTGATACTTAGACAGTATTCCAGAACCTTCAGCGACAATGATGAAGATTTGGGAGATACAATAACCTTCTTAAAGATTTGGTACAGTCATGGCAGAAATCCAATAATGCATTCTAGGACTGTTAACAAACAGAAATTCTACACTACCAAGTCTGCCGTCGATTTTCTGTCAGAGTGGATGCAGAAGAGGCGTCTTTCCACATCTTATTCTTCATGCTGAGAATGAGCGTACGCTTGCTGTTATTAGGTTAATCTTCAGAATGCATGCATTGCATGCCTCCCACTTAAGACACTTCCCATACCATCGCGCTAGTAGCTTCAACACGCGATAATCTCAACATGCTATCTCAGAAAGGAATATTACTGTAATAATTGATAGAATTAGTTTGGCGTAAGATAACATGAGTCATAAGGACGCATTGAACACAGGAGAAGAAGGTTGGGAGTACGCGGATGCCGATACTCAATATCATGTTCATGGGCTCCATGCATATCCAGCGCGGATGATCCCCCAGATTGCCAATAGACTAATAAGAGAACATTCTGTGGAAGGACAGACCGTTCTTGACCCCTTTTGCGGAAGCGGATCGGTGCTGGTTGAAGCGCAGATCCTTGGAAGAAACGCAATAGGTATAGACATAAATCCTCTCGCTGTAATGATTGCGAGAGCAAAGAACACCCCAATCTGTCTCGACGATCTCATGACCGTATTTGAACAAGTACTGAGCAGAATCAAGCAAAGGGTTATGCTGAACAGAGAAAATAGATACCGGCCTGAGACTCTCTATTTCAAAAACATGCATCACTGGTTCAAACGAGAAGTCATAACTGACCTGTCCATAATAAGTGAATGCATTAAGGAAGCTCAGCCCTCGGACGACAGAATCAGCAACCTTCTGAAGGTGTGTTTCTCGGCGACTATCTTGAAGGCATCAAACATAGCTTTTGCAGACAATCCATATTTCGCCAGAGCCAAAAAAGGACAGGTATTAGAGAAACACTCTCCTGATGTACCTGAGATCTTCGAGAAGAACATGAAGGACAGCCTAACAAGGATGGGCTTGTTCTATAGTGCACGTTCAAAAAACGTATGTTGTGAGATTTACGAAAATGATGCACGCAAGATGCCTCTCGAGGATGACTCTGTAGACCTAGTAGTGACTTCGCCTCCTTATGGAGAAGAGAGCCACACAATGTCTTACTCCAGATTCACAAAACTCCCTCTTCTTTGGCTAGGTTACACAGCGAGAGAACTCAATAGGATCAACCTGAAAAGCCTGGGAGGGAATCCCACAGTATTTAGGGCGATATCATCAGACTTAAGCTCGCTTTATAAAGAAATCCTAAATAAAAATAAACAAAGAGCGGATGAAGTATTTTCCTTTTTCTGGGATTATAAAAAATGCATAGAGGAAATCTATCGTGTACTTCGCCCTCATTGCTTTGCATGCATAGTCATTGGTGATAGATCTGCTCTAGGCCTAAAGGTCTCAAATGGAAACCTGACAGTGGAACTAGCAAAGCTTTCAGGTTTCATTCATGTGACAACCTATCACAGAGAGATCCCCAAGAAAGTCCTCCCTCGGAGCGACTATAAAGTGGATCTGATAAACAGGGAGGACATAATAGTGCTCAGAAAAACATAGGAGTGAGTCGAAATTCCGAAAAGGAAGACTATTGCTCCAGCAATAACTAGAGTGCACAAACTCTTCAGGCTGAGAACAATAGTAAATGAAATCCCAAGGTATGTTGATGAGCATGAAACAGGCGCCACTTCAAGAGATATTGGTCAAATTTTAGTTGACAAGAAACTAAGTAAGACCAGTATCCTCGAAACCGCAGACAAGTTGAAAAGAGCCCGTGACCATGCGAATAATGCTAGTTTTCTGGGTCTCCTAACACCCGTGCGCCAAGACCATGAATTCGGATATCAACGATCGATCTACGCCATGTCTCTCTCAAAATACAGTTTTGATGATGAATGCCCAAAAGACTTGCATGAGACGGCCGTTTTCACCGACAGGATGATGAGACTTAAACTCACTAATCCATATGATTCAAGACACACCTACAGAAGATTCCACTGTCGCCCATTCCTGAATATTCTGAGCATACTTAAACATCAGAACTTACATGTAAGCCAAGTTCATTATCTCCTCAGTCTTACCGAAGACCTCAGCAATAACACAAAGAAGATGAAAGGCCTCCTCAGCATCCTTTCGAGATATCCTTCTTACGACGATAATTCAGTAGCACGCTTTCTCAAGGACTTCAAGATTACTACACGAGAGAGAAAGAAAGAAGTGGGGAGATCTACCAAACCACTTTTGGATTGGGCGCAACAAGTTGGTCTATTAGGTGTTCAAGACAATGATTGGTGTTTCATAAAGGAAAAAGGCTTAGAGGTTCAGGATTTCTACTCTTCCTTTTTTCCTATATGGTTTGACCAACTAGGCTTTGACCCAACCTCTCCTTCTGCTTTGTTGCTTGTCTACATGTACGCATACATCAAAGGATTATCAATAAAGACCTACAAACTTCCAGCTGAGGCCAAGGAAACATTACGGACACTACAAACACAGTTTGGTCTTTGGAATCAGTCTCTCGAAAGGTTGAAACAACCAATCGATTTCGACCTCAACTATGACATCCCACGAGAATGGCGAGGAACCGTTCTTGGTCACATAAAAAAACTAAAGATGGTCGATGTAGACACAGATATGATCTCCTTGTGGCCAATCACTCAAATAGAAAACAAACTCTTGATGACTAAAGAAGAAAGAGAACAAGGAGAACTCAGCAAGGCTCTCGGCATCAGCATTCCTCGTCGAGAATGTTTTCAAACTGATCTTGAATGGCAAACATGCATAAAGTTGCGTCTTCTGCAACTACCTGCGGCTCCCTACCAAGGGGAATTTGAAGGAGAGACAGACTTGCCAATGGCCACAGACAATCCCGATGTGGTGATAAAGGACACTATCAGATCGTTGGTTGAATGTAAGAGTGCAAGTGAGTGGGGCAAAGTCGTCATCCTAAACAAGAGAGTGGGAGGAGAACTCCACATGTACCAGAGATACGCGGAAGAAATAAACGCGAATTCAGCCGTTTTTGTCTGTGAAGTCGAGAAGTTTGACGAAACTAAGTTTGTCTCCAATTTTGTCAGAATCGGGAGTAAAATTAGTAAGATAGTGTTAGCTACTTGGAACTTCCTCGACAAAGTGCAAAAAGATCAGAACCTCTTAAACAAATTCGTGGCGACCTTAAGAGAGCCAGAAAGCATTACACCCAAGCAAAGGATTCTGCAGTAGCAGACAAGGCGCGCGCTATTTGTTCCTATAACCACTAAATATCGCAAACGTCTATTATCTATACACATCACATCATCTGAACTCTTGAGAAGGAGATGTGAGACTAACGGGTTGATTAACACCACAGAAAAGATCTTTGGAATTCTAGCAAACAGAATCTTTCGTATCTGCGGAACCCTGGTCAATGAAAAGAAAGCAGATAAGGTTTTGTATGCAATTTTTGATTTTCCAATCGAAGATTTCGCTTATCCATATGCAAAACTCTGCCGGATAGAAGCAAGGTCAGAAGGCAATGTACTATATCACTTTTTGAACAACTACAAATTTCCAACTATACCAACCATAGAATGGTTAGACAGTTTCCTTAAAGAGAGAGAAGACATAATGTCGAAATGGACTGATGATAAATGGCATTATAAAGACCCCAACACATACCTGAAAATATTCCAACAGTGGATGTTTTTAGCAATAATCAGAAGAACGTTTGACTTCAATGTTCTCTTGAAAGAAAAAGATATCAAAGCCCTCGTAAAGCTATTTCATTCATATCCAGAAGAATTTCGTTTTTGGGAATGTATCACGATTCTGATAAGCAAAGTTTGGTTTTTCGATCTTATTTGTGAACTTAAAGAACGGTCCAAAACCTATATTTCAGCGATTGATGCCTTAGTTGATGAGAAAAAACTAGATGTTCACCCAGATTCTTTGATTAACGAGGTTTTTATCAAGGTAGAAAAGACCGACAAAAATCTGGGATTTCCCGTCTATGCCAGCAACGGAGAAGTGGTTTTCATAAGAGAATTCAAACAAAACGAAATCTCTAAAGGGTTTATCGACAGAAAGCAAGAGTGGTTCGAGATCTTGGGTAATATACTTGACGGTTACGTTTTGAGATATCAATGGCCATTCGGAACAAAGATAAGCGATTACCTTTTAGAGATCTGTATGTCTTTCAAGAGTGATAAATTCAAAGGCAATGGGTTGCCTGATTACTTTATTTCCTCCTAAGAAAAAAATGGGCGATATTTGCGAGCATTTCGTAGCTTTGTGGTGGTAGTCCGGGAGAATCGAAGCACGTGATTTTTATTATTGAGTAAGTATAGTTGGCAATGGTGACTGTATGTCAGAAAGAATGTATGATAGAAAGATTGCTGAATATAGAAGAATGGTCAAAAACACTCCGTAAAGATAATAGATAATACCGATCTTGAGAAGATGATAGGATTCTACAAAAAGGATTCTACAAAAAGGGTTATACTTATCCTGCAAGGCAGGTAATTCTCGGCGACTAGATTGAGCCTCGGATATCGATTTCCAGTCTTGTCATTTCTTCCTCTAATTCCTTCTCATATAGCAGCAGACTTTGCCCACATTGCGCAACGCAAGGTTTCCTCACAAGCGCTATTCTGCATGAGGCCCAGAGGAACTCTTCGTCTATATCACATTTATTTATTCGGCGCCTAGCCCCCGTCTTTCGTCAAACAAACTTATCAGTAGGCATAGCGATAAGTGTGTGGAGAATAAAATGAGCATCTGCTTTGATGGTCTTGACGAATTTGACAATGAAGTCTACGTTCTTCGTGAAGAAGGACAGAAAACTGGTTCAATAAAAGTGCGTCTGGGCCTCTGCACGATTATGGACATTTTAGTTGAGGAAAGGCTTTACTGGTAAATTGGTGCAAATGGAGAAGAAATCGTTAAAGCCTTTTGGAGGACGCTGGCTGAAATCTCGAAGAAAGAAAAGGAGAAAGCTATCAGATACGAGAATTATGAGGATGCTCTGGTTGCTGGATTCTTGGAAGGCCTTTTTCTAGAGGCAGAAAAATCGCTTTGAGCAGAATCCGCCTACGATTTTCCAATATGTTCGTAGAGCCTAGTATAAGCCTAATTTGTTTGGCGGCAAGGCTTATTTCTTTCTTGTTACCAATCAACGCGACGCTATACATACTGCGCCAGTTGTATACGAAATAATCTATCCACAGCATTAAACAATTTTCAAAAGTTGCAGAGGGAACAAGTTCAGCACGATATCTTAAAATAAACGCTGCAGAAATAATATTTTGCGCTAGAGGGGTATGAATTGGTTTCGAAATCGAGGAGAGAGGTACTTTAGAATGTCAGATGTGGTGTCAGATGAGGAGTTTCTGCTCGAACTTCTGAGGAAGGACGGATGTTATCTTGAGAACAGTCACTTCAAGCTGGTAAGTGGTAAACACTCTGATAGTTACCTACAAATAAGAATAGGTCTGATGAACTCTCAAATATGTAGTGAATTTGCAAAAAGGATGGTTCTCAAGTTGTCTGTTATTAAACCCACGGCTCTAGCTGCAAGTACAATAGGAGGAATTCTATTAGCGGATGCAGTCGCCAAAGCATTAAAGATACCGGCGCTTATAGGACGACAAGAAAATACTACCATTAATTGGGTTAACGTTAGAGCGCTTGATCCCAAGTCCTTAGATAATGTTGTTTTAGTTGATGATGTACTGACTACATGGGGTACGCTCCTTCCGGCGATACAATCGCTAAAGCAGCTGAACGTAAGGATTATAGCAGTTGTGGTAGCTGTCGATCGCAGTGAAAAGGGCGGAAATGAAGTTACGATAGATGGGGTTCAATACAATCTGCTTCGGCTAATATCCCTCTCTCTGAAGCTATGGGATCCTAGTGACTGTCCGATCTGTCCTAAGCCCTATATTGACCTTCATGATCCCGAACAGAACTTTCTTTCCGTGATCCTTTCTATGCCACCTCAGAAAGCTGATGTAATCATAAATGGATACAGGAGAGTTTACGAGCTACAGCGTGATGATGAACAGGTCGAAATGATTGACCGCTGGAAACCTTGGCTACCTTCTTTGCTTGCTGGCCTTCCTGTGGGAAGAGTAGGAGAAGATAGTGGGCTGGTTCAGTTTATTCGCCGGATTTGTCGTGAGGAATCTGACGTTAAGCGAAGACGAGTGCTTACTGAGCTTGTGGGGCATTTGTTAGCTGTTTCAAATATTAAAGTGGAGGCTCGATCAGTGGGATGTTCGATCTTGGTTGGCGACACAAGTAAATTGCTGAACTTCCTTCAGATTAAGGTACCTGTTGAAGCTCCAATCGGCATCAAAAGCAGTAGCTTCAGTGAACTGATACCATATTATGATGCCCTGCCAGAGACTGAAGCGGTCTTTATTTTTGATAGGGACGGCAACCTCGCTGCAGTACGACAATTAGTGCGTCCAACAGAATCTGGTGAGACTCGTGGCATTCAACTTCTTCGTCAAGTCACCCACCAATGTGATGCTTTAGGTTTGGTTCTCCGTCGAGGACGGAAAGCGATCTCAGTATATCAAAGAGGAAGACTGGAGGCCATTGCACAGCTTTCTGAGAAAACAGGTTTTTGGGAGTTTATGACGCCAATTTCCACAATAAAAGAGGTCGTTAGTCTAATACCTAATATCGACCAAACCTTAGAAACAGTTCTCGAGATATCACGAGAAATGGTTGATCGCGGGTATGGCGGTATTTTGGTGATCGGAACCCTGTCTCCCAGCCTCCGGTATAAGCCTCCAAAGATAAAGCTGGAATCGGTTCCATTGGCATCCCTTGGAATACGACTGGCTACTGAGATTGCAAAACTTGATGGTGCAATGTTTGTGTCTAAAGATGGGGAAGTTAGGGAGGCGTCAGTCATCATCGTCAATACTTTAGCGAAAGACATAAGCTCGGACGAATCAAGCAGTGGGTTTTCCAAGATCGGCGGTAGCAGAAGAGAAACCGCTTACAGAACAAGTTTGGAATGTCCTGATGCAGCAGTTGTATGTGTTTCCCAGAACGGCACAATAGAGATATTCGTGCGTGGCCAATCATGGCCTGTTTCTGAAGCACTAACTGGAGTGTCCCGGTAGTTCTGAAAATGACCCTGCGGTTGTCAATATGCTAAACATAAAAAAAGTACTCAAGCATGTCGGAGTAGTTGAAGCTTATAGAAATGTCTGGAGATCCGCACTGCATGATAGACCGAAAGCAATTGACGACCCAACGCTGCGAGCTGCGAGAAATCATAGGAATTTCAGTGGAATAGAAGATCTAATCAAAGATTTTGTCCGTAGCAACCCCTTTGAGCACCATCTAGTTCTGAGTTTGGGGTGCGGTGCTGCTATGGACTTGAGGGAGATTGAGAAACTCTACCCCTCAAGCCTTATGTACGGGATTGACACGAGTCAGGAAGCCTTGGTGGAAGCCAAGAAAGTACTGGTAAAAAGCAATGTGAATTTCGTCTGCGCTTCTATGAGCCATTTGCCGTTCAGGAAAGATCTAAGATTTGACATGCTTATAGCAGGCCAAAGTTTGGATCTCGAGTTTGAAGAAGGTTACTTGAGGAGACTATTATGCGAGGCAACGAAGTACTCCTCGCCAAGAAGTAGATTTTATATGACATTTTATGGTATAGACAAAGCAGATCTGGAGCTATACAAATGTACACCAATCGGTAATTTACTGGACGAATTTGGGTGGCATGTTTCTTATGGCAGAGAATATCATATCACAAAGAGTCCTTTTGCACAAGGCGTTTTCTGGGTAGCTGAGAGACTCTAATAGTTATTTGAAATAATACGGAGTTCTAATCTCGCGTTGTTTCCTGAATGCCTCTCTTAAATACTCTACACTGTCATTATGACCTAGAGCCTTTATTATGATCTGAATTCCATTTCTTACTCCATGTATGAGGGTTCTCAACCCACTCTAATATTATCTTCTTTTCTTCTGGTTTGATGTATTTTCCACTAATGGCTACTTGCAAAAGTGTCTGAAGGTCGGTTAGCGTGACCAAATTTATCTTCTCTTTCTTAAAGTTCTCTACTGACTCTTTCATTCCATAGGTTAGAATAGCCAAACAATTCTCAACAATCCCTCCAGCTTCTCTGATCACTTGTGCAGCCGAGATAGAACTCCCGCCAGTACTTACCAAGTCCTCTATTATCAAAACTTTGTCGTTTCTCTTTAAATCTCCCTCAATTATCGTGAATTTGCCATATTCGTCTTTCTTGGACTTGACATAGATCATAGGTAAACCCAACTTTTCGGCAAGGTAGGCTGCGTGAGGAATTCCAGCAGTAGAGGTTCCACATATTACGCCAACATTTTGAATGCCCACTTCGTTGATGATTATGTTGATGAAGTAGTCAATGACTTCTTTCCACTTATTCGGATAAGACATTAACAACCTGTTATCTGTGTATATTGGGCTCAAAATGCCCGATCTGAACTCGTAAGGCTTTTTCGTGTTAATCGTTACAGCCTTGATCTCCAGAAGTAATCGGCTAGTTTTCTGTCTGTTTCTGTTCAATACTCTTCTTATTCTGGCCTTTCTCAGTCTGTTCCAATTCTTGGGATCCTTTATCCATTCGAGCACAATCGCTCTTTCAGTTGGCGATATCCGCTTTTTCTTTGACGCGATAGATAAGAGAGTTTCTATATCAGTAAGGCTATGGTACTTGATTTTCTCTTCTTCCAGAAGGCTCTCGACAATCCCCAAGTTGTTACTGAAAATGGTTAGGCAATAGGCGATCTTCGCACCGACTTTATTGATAGCTTTGACGGTCTCTGGGATGTCCTTTTCTGTGCTCAAGATATCGCTTAGCAGCAACACCTTTTGTCCCTTTGTAAGAATTCCTTCGATTTGTCTATGTTTGCCATGCCCTTTGACAGAAGTTCTGACATATGCCATAGGCAAAGCCAATATTTGGGCGAGGTATGTTGCAAGGGAAATTCCAGAATGCGCTGTCCCGACAATTACGTCTATATTTTCTAAGCCGATTTCCTTAGTAGCGAATTTTACAAGCTGGTCAATAATCCTCCTTCTCTCACTTGCATAGGAAGAAAGTACTCTACAATCTGTATAAATAGGACTTAGCATACCGGATGCATATTTGAATGGATGTACTGGGTTTACGCTAACCGCATTGATTCTTAGTAGTGTCTCAGCAACTTCCTCGCTTTCCATATTTCAACCACCATTTCTGCGAGAGATTGGTATCAAGTTGTCTTAAATCTTGTTGGTTTTCACACTTTTAACAGTTTCATATAAAAATCTTCAGTCGAATCATCGTCTCTGTGCTAGAGTGTCGGGAAGAAATACGTAAGAACGTCAGAGCAGATTCTACAAAAGTGATCTTCAAAGCGTTATTCAATCAAAGAATTCACTCATTGTTCTTGAAGCGTGCGAGAACTGGTGATTCTGCGAGATCTCTGTCTCTTGAGACGTACCTAAGTTGCCCAAGAGTGATGTATTTTCTTCCGTACAATCTATTAACTAGATTTACATTGTCAATTATTGTATGCAATGCAATTCAATTCCATAATCTAAGAGTTTCCTTTTAGCTCCCTCTAAACCTCCTTTGTCATATGGATAGCGTACTGCAAATGCAAACGCATGAGCAGCTTTTATGTTTTCGAAGTTTTCGCACAAATATTCCGCAGCAGTAATAATGCTTACTCCTGTTGTTAGGACGTCATCTATGATTATGACAGTTTCGCCTTTTTCGACTTCCCCTTCACAAACAAACTGTTTTGAATCCACGATTTCAACTATTACAGCGTAAGGCTTTTTCATTATTGCAGACAGAATTGGAACAACCGAGTATTTTTCACGGATGGGTTGATCTTCCCCCTTCTTGCTTTCCACTCCTATCAACCTGTCGAAAGTTACGCCTGATCTCTTGATGAGATTAGCCATCAACCTAGAAAGCTCCATCTGATACCCTTTTTCGAAAATTCTTGAGAATTCTATTTTGTAATAAAGCGGTTCTTCTCTATGCTCTGGTTGAAGTGGTTCTTCTGGAATATAGAATGCTTGGTTCTTACCTATAAGATCCACCAATATCTCTTTGATAGGATATGCGAATTGCATGCATGCAAGAATTCTTTATGGGACACATTCTGCCTGGGACTCAAGACGCCTATTTCGACAAAACAGACATAGAGATGCTGAGAACCGAATATGCAAAACTCCATTTCGGTAGAGTTGTCGTCGAAAATAAGTTCAAGATTCTTAGGATGGCAGTTGCGCGGGCCTTTAAGGATACAGGCTTAGATGGGGAACAGATAATGAAAGAGTATGTTAAGCTAAAATATATCGCGCAAGACGCCACATAACTGACGTAGCAAAGGGTTCGCCTTTTTCAAGGC
>Ga0315282_10004709_pt1 | contig 23665 bp, 19 predicted proteins | sample YL17G07_20_MG_FD_203693 | JGI IMG/M metagenome (GOLD analysis project Ga0315282, IMG submission 203693) | Sediment microbial communities from Yellowstone Lake, YNP, Wyoming, USA - YL17G07_20 | ecosystem: Environmental > Aquatic > Freshwater > Lake > Sediment | place: USA: Wyoming | collected... | reverse complement strand
GAAGCCGTCGCCGTTCGCGTCCCACCACAAGGGGTCACGGCCCGCGAAAGCCCACCGCTCCGTGTCGCCCGGCCGGTCCAGAACAAACGTCCCGTCGCCCTTCCCCAGCCAGATGCCGGGCCTGCCGTGGTGGCGCGGGTCAGTGTGGGGGTACAGGATCACGTCGAGGTGTCCGTCGCCGTTGAGGTCCACGGGGGGCGACATCCAATTCCCGCCTCTGGGCTCCGCTTTCGGATCCGGGTTGACGCACGTCAGGCCGGACTTCTCAGCCGGGATCTCGGTGAACTTCAGCAGGCGTCCCCCGGACTCCTGCGCCCTCACGGGACGCGAGACCGTACAAACCGCCAGCACCGCCGCCCATGTCACAAGACAGTACCACGCAGATCTGGACATCTTCCTCTCCTTTCAGGGGGCGAGGCGCCCCACCGATTTCACGATGACCGTGCCTTTGCCCCCGACGCCGACGGGTTCCTTCGCAATGGTCGCGTCCCAAAAGTTGGTGGACATTCAGGCTCGGCCCGACCGTCTTGAAGTCTGAATCCACCGACATCCTACGCCGCCTCCGGATACCCGTCAAGCACCGAGACATCAATTCTGTCCGATAGCGCCTCCTTCCCCGCCTCGGCCACGGCGGCGAGGAGCTCCGCATCCATGAGCACCCCGCGCCACTTCACCCGGTCTTGCTCCAAGGTCGCGCAGATCAGTGTCAGTGCGGCCACCTCTCCGGGAAACCTCCCCACCACGTCCGTCCGCCGCCTGACCTCTCGAACGCCCGCTCGCTCACGTTCGAGGTCCTCAGCCGCCTCCAGTGCTTCTGCGGGAAGCGGTAAAACGTCAGGCAGTCCGCCAGGTCCTTCGCCAACACTCCGCAGGCCGCCGCGAAGACCTTCCCATACTTCGCGGCGAACGCCTTCACCTTCTCCAGCGCCTCCTGGAGGTCGGCGGCGTAGAAGATCTTCCGCAACCGGACCTTCACCTCCGTCTGGTGTTTCCTCGGCACCCGCTCCTGGACGTTGCGGATCTTGTGCGCGGCGCTCCACCTTCACCAACGGTTCCCAGCCCAGCCGCACCGCGTCCTGAACCGTGTGCAGATCGGGCTTCGAGGCGCAGTTGAAGACCGCATAGAGCCAGAAGTCCTTCTTCAACCGCTCGGCGGTCTTGTATTCGTTGGTGGACACCGTGACTTCATTAACGTGGTCGATGTGGGAAATCCCTTGCCCAACGGCGAAGTCCTTGAAGTGGGAGAGTGCGGCACGGTAGCGGCCGACGGTGCTGAAGGCCTGGCCGGCGACATTCTCGCAATAGTCGAGATAGCCGATGACGAAGCTTTCCGGGCTGGTGCGCCGGAAGCTGAAGAGGCTGGGACTGCCTTCCCCTATGGCCGCGTTGACCTTGCTGGCTCCGATGCGCGCGGTGGCGAGGTTTCCGTCCACGCGGCGTCGAATGGTCTTCCCGAACTCCCGGCAGTACAGGTAGTAGACGCTGCCGCGTTTGTAGATCGTGACGCGTCCAATACGTTCGATGCGCACGTCACGGGTGCAACCGGCCTTGATCCTGTCGGTGTGACCGCGCAGTGCGGTTTTCTTCCTTTCCTGGTCCACGATGCCCCCTTGGCACACACGAGGTGTCGGCTGCAGTTTCACAAGAGTTTGCACAAGAACTTCGCGGGAATAATAGCGCAGGACATAAGTCCTGTCCGGGTAGGAGCTTGAGGAAGGCGATAAGAGACTGGCGGAGAGGGCGGGATTCGAACCCGCGGAACAGGTATGACCCCGTTCAACTGGTTAGCAACCAGCCGCCTTCGACCACTCAGCCACCTCTCCACCACCGTGTTCAGTATAACCGCAGGTCACGTCGTGTCAAGCACTTGCCGCGCGGACACGGGGAATTCCCGGGTCATTTCCGGCGCCGCTTCGACTTGATTTGCTCGACCCGCGCGAAAGTATCCCGGGCGTAATCCACGAGGTACCGCACCATGTCGTCGATGGCCTTCTTGCCTTTCTTGCGGTTCGCCCGGCTGGGCGTGCCCCACACGCCCGTGGGCGAGACCGCCCGCAGACCGACGTAGTCGAGGTACTCGCGGTCGACGTCCGGCTGAAAATCGCGACGCTGCTCCGCTTTCACCAGGTGCGGGAAGACTTCCATCATCCGTGAGGTCTCGATCTCGCCCGAGTGAAGCTCTATCTTGCTTCCCTTGAGCGTCGCGGCGAGCGTCCCGGCCCCGCTGAGGATGACCGTCATCTCGGGGTCACCGAGGTTGATCTCGCGCACGGTCGGCTTCAGAATCCAGTTGCCGCCGTGACCGTTGATGATCAGCACCTTGCGGATTCCGTGGTGCTTGAGGGCCTGGCAGACGTCCTTGACCACACGGGCGAGTGTCGAGGGCCGAAGCCAGATGGTGCCGAAGAAGTCCTGATGCTCCTGGGAGTTCCCGAAGGGAATCGCCGGCAGGAGGTATGCATCCAGTTCGTCGGCGACGCGGCGGGCGATGTGCGCGGTCATCAGGAAATCGGTCCCGACGGGCATGAAGGTGCTGTGCTGTTCGAGTGCACCGACGGGAAGGACCGCGATCTCGGGTCTCGCGTCCTCAATCTCCTTGAAGGTGTTTTCCCAATCGACCATTCGCGTCTCCTCGTCAGGTGGACCCAAATGAAGGACGGAAGCACGAGCAGCAAAATGGTAGCATGCCCGGGGGCTCCCGACAAGCCCAAATCGTTCGTCACGCGGAGGCGCGAGCGGCCGCCTCGTTCGTGAGTGGCGAGGTCGTCCTCGCTGCTGTCCGGCCCCGGTCCCGCCCGGACACCCGTTCGCACAGGCTTCCAGGCGGCGAGTCCAGGCGGTGAATGCTTTTGACAATTGTCCCTGACGCAATAGAATGAAGATGGACCGGGAGCGGGGTCAGAACAGGTCCGGGCCCCTTGTGGACGCCGAACATAGAGAAGTCCCGGCGGCTTATGCTTTGTCGTCTTGTGCGCTTGCCGCATGGACGCCGGAAAGGCGCGGTCGGAGGCATCCGGGTCATCGCCATTGGGTGCCACGTTGGACGGGAAGAGCGTGTTCCAGATCATGTGGGAGACGTCGGTGACCGGTGTGTGCAGGATTCATGTTTGGTGTATCGCCGCGGCTGGACTTGTTCTTGGGGCTCCGCTAGCACGCGCCGAGCTTCCGATTGCCGAGATGCGCAGGACCATCGACCAGGGCGTGGACTACCTCATCTCCCAGCAGCAGAAGGACGGCTCTTGGCCGTATGATGCCCCGGAGGTCGGAAAATACGACGTGGGGATGACCTCCCTGGCCACGCTCGCGCTCGCTCACACGCGTCTCGCGAAGACCACGGTTCCCGTGCAGAAAGGGCTCTCCTTCATCACGCAGCAGAAGCCCGAGGCGAAGACCTACAGCGTCGGACTGGTCGAGATGCTTCTCTTCGAGAGCGGGGCCACGCAGTACAACCGGCTCATCAGCATGTACGGATGGATGACCGTGATGTCGCAGGTGCGCGAGGGAACGGGAGAGGGCGGGTGGGGCTACAAGCTGGTCGAGTGGACGGACAAGGCGAACACCGGCTGGGAGCCTCCGCCCGTCGGAAACTACGCCGACCACTCGAACAGTCAGTTCGGGGTGCTGGCGCTGAGCTACGCCCAGCGGGCGGGGTTCCAGGTCCCCAGGATGTGCTGGCTGCGCACCAAGAGACACTACGAAACCAACCAGAACGATGACGGCGGGTGGTGCTACGGGGCCGCCAAGGGGACGTCCGGATCGACGATCTCCATGACCGCGGCAAGCACCGTGAGCCTGTACCTCGCGGACGAAGCCCTCAACACGATGAAGCACGAGCAATGCAAGATGGTCCCGGAGAACCCGGCGGTGGAGCGGGGGATGAAGTGGGTGGGCGAGCACATGGAGCGGGCGGGGCCCTACGCCTGGTACGCGGTAGAACGACTGGGGATTCTCACGGGACGGAGCGAGTTCGGCGGCAAGGACTGGCTGGAAGAGGGGGCACGTGAGTTGGCCAAGGGCGGTGCCGGGGGCAAGCCCGATGATGCCGCTTTCATCGTGCTCTTCCTTGCCCGGTCCCTGGAGCCCATCATCATCAACAAGCTGAAGCGCAAGGGCCGACTGGAACGACGACCCGTACGACGTCAAGCATCTCACCGAGTACATCAGCGTGAAGTTCCAGTATCCGAAGCAGTGGCGCATCGTCACGCTCGATCCGCCGGTGGAGTTTCTTCTGCGGGTGCCCATCCTCTTCATCAACGGGCACGAAGCGCTTGAGTTCACCGACGAGGAGAAGACGAAACTGAAGGAGTACGTGAACCGCGGGGGAACCATCTTTGCGATGGATTGCTGTGCCAAGAAGCCGTTTGACAAGTCGTTCCGCGACCTCGCCGACGAGCTTTGGCCCGAAAGCAAGCTCGCTGCCCGTCCGAAGACGCACGCGATCTACACGAATCCGCGGCCGCTCGCCGACAGGCCGAAGCTCGAAGGGATCACCCTGGCTAGCGGCCAGGGGCGCTTGGGGGTTATCTATCTGCCCAGCGACCTGTGCTGCCGCTGGCACAGCGGAGGAGCCGGCGCGAATCCGGTCTTCGACGTGGGGGCGAACATCTACTTCTACGTCTCGACGAACGGGGTGAAACTGGGAGGCGTGCGCGAGGGCTATCACGTCGATACGACCGGCCCGGAAAAGACACCGGAGACTCCGAAGCCTGAGCCCGCCACCCCGACGCCTGCACAGCCGGAGCCGACGAATCCGCCGCCTGCAAACCCCGACCCTGCCAGACCGGAGGTCCCGACTCCCGAACCCCCAAAGACGGAGCCGCCGCCCGCACAGGCTGAATGAACCATGCCTGGTACATTGTCACACGGCTTCCTGGCAGTTGGATGTAGTGCGCCGCCCTTGTGGGGCGCCCCTTTCGGGCAATTGAGCCGGCCCACGAGGGAGCCGGACTACATCACTGAAAGAGGCCGGTGCCGAGTTGTCGTGTGACAGCGTACTAGCGTGGCTTCCGATGTCTCAAGCGGAAGCCGGGGAAAAGCCCTTGGGCGGATTGCCCTTCCGTCGTGTTCGACGGACAAGGCATTCTGCGGAGCGCCGTGGGATGGAAACGAATTGTCTGAGAGCCGCGGCCGCGGCGTCGATGCTTCTCTTGGCGGCGGCGTCTTCGGGGTGCTCCGGGGGAACGAACGAGCCGCTCGAGCCGATCTCTCTCACGGATGGTCCCGGCGACGAGACCGCCCCGGACTTCAGTCCAGACGGGAAGTGGATCGCCTACACGTGGTCCACGTCGGAGAACGAGAGTCACGTCTGGGTCATCGATCTAGCCGGCAAAGAGAAGCGGCGGATCACGAGTGTGCGGGCGATGAACGGCGGCCCCGCATGGTCTCACGACGGGAAACGGATCGCCTTTCAGAGCAGCCGGGACGGGAAGAGCAACATCTATGTCGTGTCGGCCCGGGCGGGCGAGGTGGACAACGCCCCGCACGCCCGTGCACTCACCCGCGATTCGGGGATGAACGGGGCGCCGAGCTGGAGTCCCGATGACCGCTTTCTTGCCTTCGAGTCCGACCGCAACGGGCGCTTCGACATCTGGGTGATGAACGTGGACGGTGACAATCAGCACGTCCTCACCCGAAGCACCAGTCACAACAACCGGCCTGCCTGGTCCCCGGATGGAAAGCTGATTGCGTTTTCCTCCGAGCGCACCGGGAACAGCGACATCTGGATCATGAATCCCGACGGCTCGTTTCCCCGGCGGGTCACGGCCGACGCCGCACAGGAATGGCGCGCGAGGTGGACGCCCGACAGTGGACAACTCGTCTATATGCGCGCGGAAAGGCCCGACCGCGTGGAGTTCTGGCAGGTCTTCCGCAGCGGCCGCGGAGCAAAAGCGCTCGTCGCGAGCACCGCATCGATCCACGACCCCGTCGTCAGTCCCGACGGAAAATGGCTCGCCTTTTCTTCCAACAAGAGAGGAACCTTTGACATATACCTGTTGAGACTGGACAACTGAGTCCGCACTCTGTAGGATATTCGCCGTCGGGACGGCCGTTGGGTGTCAACCGGGTACTTTTTTGCCTGAATCAGGCAGGAGGGACGAGGATGACGCAGCAAGCGAATGTGAATATCGGGACTGGGACGCCGGAGAAACCGAAGGGACTGGCCCTTACCGGCATGATTCTGGGCATCGGCAGCATCGTGATCGCGCTCATACCCTGTGTGAACTTAGTGAGCCCCGTGCCGGCGATCCTGGCGATCATTCTCAGTGCGATTGCACTGAGCAAGGTCAAGGCCGGCACGGCAGGAGGCAAAGGTATGGCAATGGCCGGGCTTATCTGCGGGATCGTTGGGTTGGTGATGTTCGTAGTTGGCATGACGGTTCTCAGTGCCTGGTTCGTAAGGTCGGCTCGGGAGGTCCGCAAAGAGATGGACAACGCGTTGCTCTTTCTGCGTTGTCTGCCTTACTGCTGAGCCTTGGGCCGAGGCGGACGAAGTCGATATCTCCCGCACACGCCGTGCCATGCGCAGGTGCGGGCGGGGGACGGTGTCGGCTTGACGCATCTCACCCGAGGTCTGGAGACGACAGATGCCTGAGGTGAGCTGTCCCACGTGCGGCCGCCGATTCATGCTGCCGGAGAGGGTGACCGTTACGGAATGCCCCGGCTGCGGGGACGGCCTGTTGATCGAGGGAGAAAAGGTCGAGCGGGCCGAGCAGACGCCTCCTTCCCTCTGGTATTACGCCGGTGCCGACCAGCAGCGGGTGGGACCGGTCACCGAGCAACGGGCGACGAGACTCGCTCAGCAGGGAATCATCACGAGAGACACTCTCGTCTGGCGGCCTGACATGCCGGACTGGCAGAAAATGGGTGATTCCCGTCTGGGGCAACTCCTGGCCATGCACGCGGCTCCGGGGATTCCGGGTGCCTATCCGGGGACCTACCCGGTGTCGAGTCTTCCGCAGGGACTCGCGGTCGGCGGTCTCGTCACCGGGATAGCCGGCGTCGCCATTACGCTCACGCTCTGGTGTGTGCCGATAGGGTTCGCGCTCTCCATCGCGGCCATGGTTCTGAGCGGCCTGGCGCTTCAGCGGGTGAAGGCCGGCAAGGCGGGCGGCCGCGGGATCGCCATAGCCGGTCTTGTCCTGAGCATCGCGGCTATCGCGATCGTCGTGATCATGGTTCTGGTGATCGGTCTTGTTTTCCATTGGAAGCCGCCGGGCATATTCTGAGAGCGGGAGAGTCTTCCCGCTGACGGCACGGCTTGGTTTCGGGGCCGGTGCCGCGGCTGTGGGTGTCCTCGCAGCGTGGGGCGCGTCACGGGTGATGCCCCCCTGCTGGCTCTACACGGTGTTCGGCATCCCCTGTCCGATGTGCGGCAGCACGAGGTGTCTGGAGGCGATGCTCGCGGGACGGGTTTTCGAGGCGTTCACGCTGAATCCCTTCTTCGCGACGGCCACGCCGGTTGCTTTTCTGGTCGTGCTCATCGGCGCAGCGGTCGGCCCGAGAAGGATTCCGGACGTTCTTGCACGGTGGCCGTCAGTGGTCTGGGTGAGATTCGGGTACATCACGTTTGCAGCGTTCCTGGTGAACTGGATTTACGTTCTCCATGCGTTCAGCGGTTGACACGTCGGGGATTCCCGAAGGAGGAGAAGAATGGTCAGGATCGGCCTGGTGGACGTTACGACGACCCATGCGGATGCGTTTTCGAAGATCTTCAACGTTCAGAAGAGGTTCAAGGGATTCCGTGTGACCAAGTGCTGGGACGTGGACCAGAAGAGGTCGAAGGAGGTCGCGGATCTCTATGGACTCGAATCGGTCCGGCGCATCCAGGACATGACCGACATCGACGCCGTCATGGTCCTCTCGCGCAACCAGAACAAGCACCTCGGGTACGTGAGGCCCTTCCTGAAGAAAGGGATGCCGGCGTTCGTCGACAAGACCACAGCGGGCACGCTCGGACAGGCGGTGACGATGTACCGTCTCGCGCGCAGGCACAAGGCGCCTCTCTTCTCCGCTTCCGCCGTGCGGTTCGGCCGGGAGATTGAAGAAGCGGTCAACGTGATGAAGAAGATGGGCAAGATCCGTCTCATCGAGGCGTCGGGTCCGGGGGAGCTGATGTTCTACGGGCAGCACGTATTCGACGCGATCTACGCCCTTGTCGGCCGCGGCGCCCTCACCGTCCAGAACGTCGGCACCGACAAGGTCTCGCTCCTCAAACTCGAGTTCAAGGGCGGACTCCTCGTGCAGGCCGTCATCAGCGAATACGGACACCTCCCGTTCCAGTTCACCGTCGCCGACGAGAAGACCTGCCACGCCTTCGGCGTGAGCGACCACGCCTATTACTACTGGAAGATGGTGCGGGGCTTCGTGACCATGGTGAAGACCGGCAAGCCCCCGTTCGACCCCCGCCAGACGGTGGAGCTCATCGACGCGATGTGCCAGGCGAAGGCTTCACGCCAGAAAGGTGGAAAGGTCATGAGGATCAAGGGCGACTATCGCATCTGAGTCGGCCGAGCGAGGTGTTCTGAGGGAGGGAAAAGACATAACCACATACAGTCTAACGGGTTAGATGCCGCAGTTCAGGTTTTTTCTATCTTTGCCAGGATCGGCGGCTTAACAAAGCAGTTATGCAACTCCCGCCGTTTCGCGTTAAAGGGGTCTAAGGCGCTCGCCACTGCGTTCGGATGAATCGGGCGTCGTGCGGGTCCAAGAAATCCTCAAAACGTCGTGGCGGCCCCTGCCCGTTCGCTTAACAGAATTGTTAGGCGCACCGTCAAGCCGGCGAGCTTGCCGAATCCGCACACGAGGTGCTTCGCGCCGACACATCGGGGCTCAGCGTGAGAGCAGCGCACGGTTACGGATCGGGGTTATTCGGATAGGCGCTTTATCTGTTCCCTTCAGTCTTCACCCTTCAGCCCTCAGCCTTCAGCCTTTCTGCGCTCTTATCGTCCGCGGTTTTTGAAGAACTGCGGGAGCCACCGCCTGTTGGCCTCGAGCAGTTCCCGGGTCATCTTCTTCGCGTCTTCGAGGTTTCGCACAAGCGGGTCGTTGAGCATCACCTGGAGCACGAGGTCCCTGTCGCCGGTGAGGGCGGCTTCCACCGTCAGCTCCTGGTTGAGGACGTGTCGCATGATCTGGTTGAGCACGCCGAGCGGCAATTCACCCACTGCGATTCCCCGCACGCCAGTCGAGTCGGCGACGGCTAGGGTCTCGACGCACGCCTCCCGAGGCAGGTTGGAGATCTGCCCCTTGTTCGGGAGGTTCATCACGTCCGTGAAGGGCTTGCCGCCGGAGAGAGCGTCGATGATGAGCGAAACCGTCTCCCCGGAACGATGGAGGTCGATAGGCTTTCTGCCGCTGAGCAGGTCCCTGCAGTTCTTGAGTGCCCGCGGCTGCCACTGGGTCCGGCGCTCCTCGACCGTGGTCAGGTGAACGCCCCATTTCCCGCCCGCATCGGCTTCCTGGGTGAGGAAGAACGGGAAGAACTCCGCCACGTGCCGGTCTCCCGCCGCCGGCAGCGCACCGTAGACCTCAAAGAGGCTCGACTTCACGAGCTGTCTGCCCCCGTGCGTGTGTGCGAACGCTAGCTGCTCCTTTGCCCTGGTTCCCTTCAGGCTCTTCCGCTGCTTTCGGACGAAGGCGTCCGGGTTCTTCAGGTACCGGCGGAGAAGTCCGAGTGCGTCTTCGCCGGTCTTCTTGATGGTCAACTTGAGGATCCAGATGCAGTGGTTGACGCCGGCGGCCACCACGTCGAAGTCGTGACGGCTTTCGAGACCGAGGAGTCCGGTCAGCCAGGCCATGGCGCCGAAAAGCTCGTGACAGAGCCCGATGGTGGGCACAGTCGTTTCCCGCGTGAGGGCGCGGCACAGGGTGCTCATGGGGTTCGTGTAGTTGAGCATGGTCGCGCCCGGACAGAGCTTTTCCATGTGCTTTCCAATGTCAACGATGACGGGGATGTTGCGGAGTGCCCGGCTGATCCCCCCGGGTCCAACCGTGTCGCCCACCGACTGGTAGATCCCGTGCTTGAGCGGGACGCCGATATCCTGCTCCATCGTGTCGAGTCCGCCGGTGGAGATGGTGAGGATGACGAAATCGGCGTCTTTGAGTGCGGCGGCTTCGCTGGTAGTGGTCTCGACACGGAAGTCGCGCCGGGCCTTCCTGACGACCTTCCGGCACAGGGGCCCGGTGATCCTGAGGGCCTCGGGGTTGATGTCCTCGAGCACGATCGTGCTTCCCTCGAGCTCGGGGGTGACGACGAGGTCTCTCACGATGGTGAACGCCCAACTGTAACTGCCGCCTCCGATGATGGCGATTTTTGCTGCGGGCATACTGTGCTCCTTTCGGCTGAAGTCGCTATTTTCGCGCTTTTTCCCACCTGGAGCCGGTTGCGCGCTTGATGTCGGCGAGAATCGCGAGCACCTTGTCGTGGAGCTCGCGGTTTCCCGAGGCAAGGATGTAGAACCTCTTGTTGATGTCGCTCGAGAAGGGGACGCTGGCGCCGTCGAAATCCGTGATGACGACGCCGGCGGTTTTCGCAACGCCGATCCCGCTGAACACGTCGACCAGCGGCTGCTTGTGCGCCAGGTACACGTCCACCCGACCGAAGGCCACGTCGGAGAAGCCGCTCGGACCCCCGTTCGGATGGAGGAACTTCACCTGACCCAGCAGCGGCTTGAACGTCTCCGCGAAGGAATACGCGTCATCCTTTTCCTGGTAGAGGTACTTCGGCTTCATCATGTAGGATTCCAGCGTGGCGCTCGAGAGGTCGGTGTTCCCGGAGGGCTTCGGTCGTTTGATCCCGCCGAGCGTTTTGCCCTTGAAGGTGGCGCTCAGCGCCGTCCGAGCGCTAGCGAAGTCCACCCTCCGGTTTACGCAGTCGCCGACGGCGGTCGCTAGGTGATTGCCGCTCTCGTCGAATACCGCCACCGTGGTGTAGTAGAACGCCCCGAGGTCGTTCTTGTAGAGCAGGCTCCCGTCGAACGGGTCGCTGATGACGCAGATCTTCTCTTTTCCCGTCCCGAACGACCGCTCGCCTGCTTCCTCCGAAATGACGCGTGCGCTGAAACTCCCCCGTCGCATCTCCCCGAACCGCTTCAGGCAGTCGAAGATGTAGCCCTCCGCCGCCTCGTCCACCTTCAGGACGTCCGGGTCCCAGTTGCGGTACTCGCCGTCGCGCAGCGCCACGAGCCTCCGGCCCGACTCCTTGAGACCGTTGATCTCCTCCATGGACCCCTGGACCGTAGCGAGCACAAACGCTCCCCACTCTCCATACTCCGAGTAGGCTTCGAGCCTGTTCTTCCACAACGTGTGACGCTCTTCCATCTGCTTCGTGACGTCGCTCATGTCGGCTCCTTGCGCGATGGGTGGTATGGTGCCGCGGGAATCCAGAAACACGCGGACGATGATAACCCGGAAGGGGGGCGTTGTCAACGGCCCGTCTGAGGGAAATGTCGCGGGTGCGCGGCTCGCCCGGCGGGATGGTCCCTCAGCCGCGTCACATTGGCATATGGTTCTATCACAATGCGATTGGCCCAACGGTCGAAAGCGAAGGCGGACAATCGGTGCTTCGGCCTTTGAAGGTTCGACGCGAGTGAAGCCTCCCGCTAGTAGCGCAGGGAGGCGAAACCCGCCGAAGCCTTGGCGAAGGCGGGTGTGGGGGCGCGAAAACAGGCCCCTTCAAGTTGCGTCAAAAATGTCCCATTCCGCCTGGAGCGAAAACTGTCCTATTCCGTCCCATTGTGGCCCAAGGATGTCCCCCGATTGGCTCACTTTGTCCCCGCGGTGTCCCTTCTTGTCCCTTTCATGGCCTTCCGATGTCTCATCCGTGTCCCAAAACGTCCCGGCGACCCGATCCAGGGCCTTCCTTGCAAGGATTTTTCTCGACTTACGTCGAAAAAGGGGCGTTTAAGGGGACAGACCCCTTACTTCACGGGGCCTGTCCCCGTAACCAGGGGCCAGACCCCTTCCCGGTGTCCCATTGTGTCCCAACGTGTCCTATTATGGCGCTGTGATGTCCCTTCCTAGCGCATCGGCGAGTTATCTCGATAGTTCGATTCAGCGCGTTTCGCCCGGTAGAGGCCTTCCCCGAGGGGTTTTGCGCGGTGCTAGAATGGGACAATCGCGGCAAAGCCGCAAGGCGGGGCAGGCGGCCGCCTAGCGGCGCCCGCCGCCGACGATCCGCGGGGATGGTTTGGTCCGCCTTCGGAAAGACACTTGCACAAGCGTCCCGGGTGCTGTATGATGATCCGGCAGGCGCCGAACGCCGGACGGACCGCCGGAGGAGGCGCGCGGCAGGTCGGCGCAGGCGCATAGTTATGTAGTGATCAAGAAAAGCAGTTACTGTAAAAGCAGCATGTCCCCATTTTCTTGTCTGGTTAATACACGCTTAATGCACAAGCCGATACGCCAGCGCCGCCAGCAGAGCTCCGGCGGCCGCGATCCCGCAAATGGCGAGCATCAGTTTGATATGCATAATGTCTTCGGTGATTACCTGCCGCCCTGAGGCCGCCGCGATCGTCCGGGTGAATCTGGCGAGCAAGGCCTTGCGGCCAAAACCCGCCTTGGGCTGCAGGACCAGCACCTGCTTGTCGGGCCCTTCCAGACAGAACATCGACGTGCTCCAACAGCGCACAACGCGCACGCGGCTCAAATCGATCTCCACTTCGCCGGCCTCCGCCTTCGTGTTGTCCAGAGCGAAACTGACCAGCGATCCCACCAGGCCGAACGGCGAAGCACTCATCACCGCCTGCCGGTCGACGCTCAGGTGGATTTTTCCGGGGGCGAATCGCGCCACTCCCTGGCGCGTCAACCGCTGGTTCACGCTGCCCAGCTTGGCAAATACCCCGACGAACACAGGAAATTCTTGTGGGTCGGCAGATGTCACGGCAAGGCCCTCCCTCTTCGAAAGGACTCGGCGGCGGTCCTGGGGCCGCCTGCGCCGAAACGCCCTCGCGCCGCCATCCGATCGCCCGGCACGCCGATGCCCGAGTCCGCGCCGGCCGGCTATGCCGAAGACGATGCGACTCAGACCTATGGCGACCGACTCGGCCACTGGGCAACCGGCGCGCCCGCCGGCGGGGCCGGGGCCGCAGCGCGAATGCTGATTGGTCCCTTGGTGACCACAAACAGGACGACCCCCGCCCCGATGAGGACCACGCCGGACAAGATCAACGCCAACACGACAACGGGACTCGCCGGCTGCATGTCTTCTTCATAGATCAGCAGTTTCTCAGGATCGACGCCTGGCAGATTCTGTCTGATCAGGTTCTGTTCCTCCTTTCCCAGGCTCACCATCCGATTGTTCATCAGGCCGTGCACCGTCGATGCCCGTTGCACCCGGTCGGGGATGTCGCCCACGGTGGCCAAACGGTGTGTGCTCAACAGAACCGCGAACCCGTATGGCCGCGGGAGCTCCTGCGGCGGGATTCGCTCCACGGAGCCGTATTTCTTCACCAGCGACTCGAGGGCGCGGGCGTAGGGATTGGTCGGCGAGACGATCGGGGTGTAAGTTCCCTTGATGGTGGAGGTCGGTTTGACCTCCTGGCCACCGGTCGTCTCGTACATGTAAAGGGAGAAGGGATAGAGCCGCAGGTGTTCGCCGAGCTGGACGTGAATGTTGGGCAGGGGCTCTCCGGCTTCAAGCCGGGCCAGATCGGCCGGCACGGGCGTCGCCGAGGCGCCCCGACCCTGGATCCCCGCCAACACGCCAAACAGAAGCAAGATGGCCCCGAGCCCCGCCGTAAAGACCATGACCATCAGCGCCCAGCCGCGCGGACCCAACTTGTACGGCATCGGCCAGCGCAACCCCGACGAAGTAGGCAGACCCGACATGGCAGGACTCCTCATAGAACTGGTTACAAGTTGCTTCCGTCTTACGAGGGAAAGCCTGGGTGCGGCCGGCGGGACGGTCTTGCCCTCTCTTACGGAATGACATTTCCCTTATCGTCTACCCAGGGAATTCCGCGCCGAGCCATATGCGCCCGCACGAGGCGCGCAAAGATCGCGCCAATGGCTATGGCCGGAACACCGAAAGCCGCCAGCATGACCAGAAACCCCGCCTTGCCGGAGTGGACGCCGAGCACCGCATCCTGGATATCGTTGATCCACTTGGTCGGCGGCAGTTCCAGAAGGGTGAAGGCGAACGCCGCCAGCAAAGCCGCGCCCAGCAGCCCAACAATGACCACGATGCAGGCCTTCTGAAGAGATGAGCGCTGCAACCTAGTCGCCGGTGGTATTGGATCAGGCATGGAATGGCTCCCCAAAGTCGTCTTTACACCCATCCATGAAATTGCCACATCACCAAATCGCCACTTCGTGTTATTTGCGGGCCGTTCAAAGTCCGGCTGGCAGACCACCTCCCATCGCGGAGCGCAAGCACGGGAACGACAAGGACCATGGCAATGAGGGCGATCGCCGCCATCCGGTCGATCAACGTCAGGGCTCGCCGTCGCGTCACGGCCGCGACTCCTCAACCGGGATTTCCCAGATGGCTTCCGGCACCCGACCGTCGCGGGAATTTCAAGAACTCTTTATAGCCTGCAAATTTCGATTGCAAGGGAAATATTGACGCAAAAGCTTGGTCATCTCTGTTATTTCGTACGGGGACCATAACGGGGAATACCCGCATTACCAGGACGGCGGCTGGATAGACAAACCAGGGATGAATAATAGGTGCCTGTGGGGCTGTTGAGAGACCCCTCGATTTCGCGTGGGGCAAGCGACGCGACGCAGCGGCGACCAGCGATTCCAGGCGGCTCAGGAATCCGTCCCCAGGGAACACCGCGCGGCGCGCGAAGCGGGTTACCTGCGGAATCAGCTCCAGATTCCCGGGATGGGGGTGCGGCAGAAGCGGCACGCCCCGGATTGGATGTCGTTCTCGAGCACCTTGAAACCGAGCCGCTTGATGACGGGTTTCCTGCAGCGCGGACAGTACGTCTGCTGCGACACGGGGTCCGCGGTTTCCCTCCGGTCTTGACAAACCGTCCCTCAGGGCTATGATTCGGGAGTCGGGTGCCGGTGGAACTCTCTCTTACGTGATGCTTCGCTAGTGCGCGGAGAGGTGTCCGAGAGGCCTAAGGAGCACGCCTGGAGAGCGTGTGTGCGCCAAAAGCGTACCGTGGGTTCGAATCCCACCCTCTCCGCCAGTTTCTTATCACCTTTCTTAAGCTCCTACCCTGACAGGACTTATATCCTGTGCTATTATTTCCATGACGTCCTTGTGCAAACTTTTGTGAAACTTCAGCCGGCACCTCGTATGTGCCAAGGGGGCGTCGTAGACCGGGAAAGGAAGAGAACCGCACTGCGCGGTCACGCCGGCAGGATCAAGGCCGGTTACGTACAAGGCACCGACAGTCAGTGGTGAAAGCGCCGACTTCGGCATGCAAGCCGCTCAGACGCAAGCCGAGCGACAGCGATCGGGCGACCAGCCAAGAGGCGGGAGCCGCCCGCGTGGGCAAGAAGCCGCTACAGCGCAATGACTTTGTTCTGTTTGGCGGAAGTGTAAGCCGCGGACATAACCTCCTGAGCCTTCAATCCGTCTGTCCCCGAACAGATCGGTTCTTTATCCTCTTCGATACACGATACAAAATGCTGTATCTCCTGAACGTAGAGGTCCGCAGGCTCGTATTCGTACGGGCCGGATCTCCCCTGGACATGGATAACCAGTTCCCCCTTCGGAAACGGAGAGATCGTTCCGCTGCCGAGTATCGAGCCCTTCGTGCCATATATCTCCAGTCTCTGCTCCACAGAATCATCAGGAGTGCTGAAACAGGCATCCACAACCCCCTGAGTCCCGCTTTTGAACCTCATCAGTACCGTGGCGGTGTCCTCCACGTTGTACTCGAAAGCCAGGTTGTCGGTGAAGGAGACCACCTCTCTCACGTCTTCGCCCGTCAGGAAGCGCAGGAGATCGATGCAATGACTCCCGGCGTCCATCAGCGCCCCGCCGCCGGAGAGTTCTTTCTTCTGCTGCCAGGCATTGGGATCGGTCGGGTATTCATAAGACTGTTGTGCCCGAACCAGGACAATCCTGCCCAGTTCACCGTTCTGGATCATCTCTCTCGCCTTGCGGTGACAAGGGTGGAACCGCATCATGAACCCAATCATGAGTTTGACCTTTGCCTTCCGACAGGCCTGAATCATGCTCAAGCACTCCGCAACGTCCATGGCCATCGGTTTCTCACAGAGGACATGCTTTCCCGCCGCGGAGGCTTCCAACGTGACCTCCTTGTGTAGGTGAACCGGCACAGCCACGTACACGGCCTCAATCTCCTCATCCGCCAGCAGGTCGTCCAGCCCCCCGTAGGTTTTTTGGGCACCGTATCTCGCAGCTGTCTCCTCGGCCTTGGCGGGGTTAGTATCCATCACTGCTGTCAGGTCCGCCCCGGGTGCCTCCTGAAATGCCCGTCCCATGGCTCTCCTGATGATGTTTCCGCAACCGATAACACCGAACTTGATTCCCATTGTCTCTGCCCTCAAAAAAGTGGCTAACCCGGTATCCCTTTTCGCCGAAGATACTCGACTCCCTTTCGGAACGTGTCGTCCAGGTCTCCCTCAGGCGTGTGGGGTTCTATGGTCAGGAATCCCTGATATCCGTCCTCTTTCAGTCTGGTGATGAACGCTTCAAAATTAATGGCACCCTCACCAAGTGAGACGCACAGGCAAGATCCTCCCGTCGTCCGGTCGATCTGCAGTCTCGTTCTCCTGCCATGCAGCGCCTCACTGTATTTCACCACGTTCTTTGCGTGGATATACTTGACATGCTCCTTCAGCATTTGATAAGCATACGGGTAGGCCTCCGTGCCACCCACGTGAAAGTTGCCCGTGTCAAAATTCAACTTGAACCTCGGTGAACCAACGGCTTGGATAATTTCGAGACAGCCCTCGGGTGTCTGCGTAGCGTCGGGACCTTCGTAGTTGTATTCGTTTTCCAGGACGAGGGTGACATCCATTGCTTCAGCCTCTCGAACACAGGGGCCGACATTCCTGACATATGCATCGATGGCCTCTCGGTGTTCTCGATGGGGATTTCCTCCGAAGTACGTGCAAACAAGGTTGGCGCCTGTCTCTTTCGCCAGATGAATACACTTCACCAGCAGGTCTTGGCTCCGTTCGACGTCCGCGCCGGGGGCATTCAGAATGACCTGAGGAGTGACGCAGGCCACACCGATGCCGCTCTCTTCCATGAGGTCGTGGAGCAAGGTGGAATCGCTGGTATCCATATTCTTGGGTAAGATCAATTCGACGTATCTCACCCCCAGTTGCTTTGCTTTCTCAAAGATCTGCCTCAACGAGAGGTCGGGGTATTCCGTCGCCGTGATGGCTACCTTGATTGACATGAACCGTCTCCTTCATCGATCGGAAATGACATCGGAAATGGGGACACCCATCACCGGGAAATGGGGATATTCCTGAATGGCATGAAGATAACCCCTAACCGTGGGTGAAGTAAAGGGATAAGTAATGTCTTGGCATCGACCTCGTCATCGCTTGTCTCCCTGTTGATGTATTGAAGGACGGGACGCGCTCACAGCGTCAATTGACGCAGAGCACACTGCCTTTGTCCGTCACCACGTAGACTTTGCCTTTGGATACGGCCAGGCCGTTGGACCTGACGGCTCCCGGAACCGCGATCCTGCCTAACTCCTTGTTATCTTCTCTGGTGTCCAGTGCGGCCACTTCAGCCCTGCCCCCGACGAGGAGAGTCCAACCAGCCAGGGCCATGGAACGCACATCTGCAGGGAACTTCGCCGACCAGAGTTTCGCTTCGGCCAGTCCCTTGCCCCAGTTTTCCCTGCTGACCAGGTGGAGACGCGCCATCTTCTCGCGGTCGCACGCCGCGCCGCCGAAGAAAATCCTGTCCCCGGTAAGCAGCGGTGTCAGACGCCCTACACCGTCTCCGTAAGGAGGGGGGATGAAGTATTCGGAAACGAACCCGCCCGCGGATCGCACGATCTTGCCCGTCTTGGCCGCCTCCTGCGTGCCGTAGGGAGCGCCGCTCTCCGCGTTCCTCATGATGAACGGATAGGCGAAGTCACCGATCAGCCTCGGACCGCCCACCAGCAGGGCATCCCCTTCGACCACGATCTCGGAGCCGCCGCTCTTGCCGAAATAGCCGTACTTCACGACCGCGCTGATCTTGGCCAGCGTCCCGCTCCACCACAAGACGCTCCCGTCTTTCTTCCTGAACGCCGCAGGGTGTGATCCTCCACATGGGATGAAAAGAACGTCGTCGCTCAACGCCATGGCTCCCTGGGGACTCACGCCCCCGCCGAACTCGTCCAGGTGTCCGATCTGCTTCGCCCAGAGCAGTCTGCCGGTCGTGACCTCCATGGCATAGAGGTATGCTCCGTCATAGGCGCACATGCCGGCCGCGAAATAGGCGGTCCCACCCGTCACGACGACACCCGTCTGCACCGGCCAGGTGGACATCATCTGACCGAGGACGTTGACGTAGCGCTCCTCGGGTGCGGCACGAAACTTCCAGGCCAGCCGACCCGTCTTTGCCTCCAGGCAGTAAACCCACCCGTCGTGCGAGCCGAAAAGCACCCGTCCCCGGTGAAAGGTCGGCGTCACCGGAACGTCCGCACCGGAGAGGAACTTCCAGCGGATGCTGCCGTCCGCGGCGTCGAGCGCCCACACGTGGCCATCGCTCGAACCCACGTAGACAAGGCCATCTCCCGTGGAAGGAGACGTGAGATCGCCCGTAAGCCTCTGCTGCCACGTCAACTTGAGAGGAAGTTGGGGCGTGCTCTGCGTCACGGCACTGTGGCGCGGGTCGTGGCGGTAAGAGGGCCAGTCGTCCCCGGCGTCATCGGCGGCCAAGGGGGCTCCATAGGCCGAACCTTTCACGAACCGGCTCTCAAGGTCCTTTCCGCCGTCGGGCACCTGCCAGCCTTCACCCATGGGGGCCAATGCCACCGCGGCGGTGACCGAGTAGTTGCAGCCGCAGGTAGTAGGCGTCGTGTAGGCCATGCCGTTGGCAAAGATGGAGCCATTGGCACAGGGGGTCCGGAAGACGGTGTAGGCGTACCACTTCTTCGTCGGCAGATCGTACATGCTGAAACCCTGACCGGAGGAATAGATGCAGGAGGGGGTGGCGGTTCCCGACCCGCAGCCCGACATGCGACCGGGGAGCGTCAGACTCCCCGTCGACTTTCCGGTGGCTGGGTCCAGGATGCCGAGGGCGTTCGCGCCTCTCCCGTAGGTGTAGATCTTCCCATCGGTGAGGAGCGGCCGCCTCACCAGGACGTTCCACAGCACCTTTCCCGTCCGGGAGTCGAGTGCGGTCAGCGGCCCAGCACTGAAGTAGTAGACTTTCCCGTCATGGTAGGTGGACCAGTTGGCGCCGGCGGAAACGAACTGGCCGATGAATCCTTTCCCGAGAAGTTTCACGGCCTCGGTCGTGTTCTTCCAGCGTTCCTTCCCGCTCGAAAGTTCGAGGGCCGCCGCACCCAGTCCCGGAGCGTAAAAAAACACCGCCTTGTCCCCAAAGACCACCGAGCCTTCCTGGGCCCGCTGCTCGCACGTGTAACTCCACTTCAGCGCACCGTCGTCCAGGCCGAGCGCAAAAAAGGTGTCTCCGAGACTGTGATATGGTTTTTCAGGCGACTTGTCGGCCTGGAGGTAGAGTGTCCCTTCGTAGACCGCCAGTCTGATCAGGCGGGCACCCTCGACCGGAGTTCCTTTCGGCGGTTCGTAGGTCCTGATTTCCCTGCCCGTCGCCGCATCGAGCACCCGCACACACTTCGCACCGTCGATGAAATAGAACCTGTCTTCCACCAGTGCGACGCCCCCCTGGACCGAGGTCGGCACTTCCAGTTGCCTTTCCCACAAGGGCGTTCCGTTGAAACTGTCTCGGGCGTAAATCTTCGGGGTCTGGCCATACCCCTGGAGGTTGTTCTTCAGAATGACTCTTCCTTTCGATACGACCGTCACCGCATCGGCACTGCCATGACCGGGCAGCATGATCCACTGTGTCAGGAGAGGCGGACGTATGGAGGGATCGGAGGAGACGGGAAGGTTGTCCGGTCGTCGACGCCAGTGTGTCCAGTCGTCGGAGCCTTCGGGCATCCGGCCCGAAATGACCGCGTAGCCGCTGGACAGTTTGTACTGTGTGATGCCCGACTGTTTGAGTGCGGCTTCGAGTGCGGCCCCGTTTGTCGCCACTCCCGCGATGAGGGCGACTCCATTGGGGTTGAGGACGCGGCCGACCTCCTTGAGGGAGAGCTCGGGCAGATAGCGCCCAGTGACGATCAGGTTGCCGTAGCCCCTGGGGAAGGGAAGCCCCTTGAGCGACCCCGGCATGGCGGTCGCACGTTTCCCGTAGAGCCCGGCGGCGTCCAGTGCCTGTCGGACCCGGTCACAGGCCTCCTCGCTCCCGGTCAGTGCGAAGACGAAATACCTCGTCTTCTGTGCCAGCTCGACGGCGAGCTTGCCGTCCTCGTCTCCTGCCACGATACAGATGCCCGACCGGTCAACGGGCTCACCCGTGGTCCGCAGGACGTCTTCGCCCTGGGCCCATGTTTGACCCATCAGGAGCAGAATCCCAAGCAGCATCACTGCACCTGACCGTGTCGGCCGCATGACTTCCTCCTACCTGCTAAGACAAAAGACACTGCCCTCCATGGTGACGGCATAGACTCTGCTCCCGGCGACGGCCAAACCGTTTCGGAGCACCTTCGCCGGCAATTTGACGCGGCTCAGCTCCCTGCCGTCCTTGCTGTCCAGCGCCACGACATCGGAGTCACCGGCCGCCAAGAACACGGAACCGGCCAGTGCCCCGGCGTGCATGGCGTTCCCGGGCTTGGCTGACCAGAGCACGGCCTCGGCGACGGGCTTCTCGCGCTCCTTGCGGGCGACCAAGTGCAACGCGGACAGTTTTTTCCGGTCATAGGCTATGCCCAAGGTGAACACGACGTCCGGTGTCAGTACCGGCGTCGAGGAGCCAGCCTCCGGCCGCAGGGTGTACGCCGCCTCGAGTTTCTTGACCTTCCCGGCCTTGATGGCCTCTTGCGTGCCATAGGACCACCCGTCGGTGGCGCTGGCGATGAGGAAGGCATGGCTCCCGCCTCCGATGAGGCGTGGGCCACCGAAGAGAATGGCATCGCCCTCAGCTACGACCTCCGAGCCGCCGACCTTGGTCAGGTAGTTCTCGTAGTTCACGCCTGAACCGTATTTCTCTCTGGAGCCGTCGAAGGGATGCATGCTGCGTGAGGTGATGGCCCCGTGCCACCATGCCACGCTGCCGTCCGCCTTCTTGAAGGCAGCGGGCTTGTCGCCACCTTGGGGGATGAAGAGGAGTTCCCCGCTTAAGGCCATGGCGCCCTGGGGGTTCACTCCCTCCTGAAGTTCGGTCAAGTGGCCGATCTGGCCTACCCAGATGAGTTTCCCGCTCTTGACTTCCAAAGCATAAAGATAGCCGCCGTCGTAGGAGCACAACCCCGCGGCAAAGTAGGCCTTGCCGTCCTCAACCACCACTCCCGTCTGCACCGGCCAAGTGGAGACCATCCTGCCCTGGAGATTGACGTAACGCTCCTGGGGCGCGGCGCGGAACTTCCAGGCGAGTTTGCCGGTGGCCCCCTCCAGCGCATAAACCCAGCCGTCGTGGGAGCCGAAGAGGACCCTCCCCTGCGAATAGGCAGGTGTCACCGGGACACTGCCTCCACAGGTGAACTTCCAGCGGACCTGTCCGTTCCCCGCATCCAGACCCCACACGTAGCCCGCGTCGGAACCTACGAAGACCAAGCCCCCGGCTACGGATGGCGCGGTCGGTCTGCCGGACAACTTCTGTTGCCAGCCCATGGCTAGAGGCAGCTTCGGCGCGTTTCCGGTAACCGCGGTGTGGCCGGGGTTGGCACGGTAGCAGGGCCAGTCTTCCTTGGCCTGCTCGTCTGCCGGAGCCGCGTCGAAGGCCGGCCCACGCAGCAGGCGCTTGTCCAGATCCTGCCTGCCTTCGGGGATCGTCCAGCCGGCGGCGGGAGCGAGTGCCGCCGGACCGACGATGGGATAGGCGCAACCGCAGCCGCCGGGCATCTGGAAGATGAGACCGTTGGCCGGGATGATGCCGGTACTACAGGAAACCCGGAAGACGTCGTACACGAAGCGCTTCTTGGTCGCGAAGTCGTAGACGCCAAATCCCTGACCGGCGGAGTAGATGCCAGAGGTGCTGCCGGTGCCCGTTCCACAGCCGGGGAGATAGCAGGGAATCTCACCCAGGGCCGAGCCGGTCCTGGGATCGAACATCACGATGGATTTTCCAAAATAGGGATGACTATAAGCCTTGTCACCGACGAACATAAGCCCCCTGCCCACTGTGGCCTTGTTCCACTGCACCTTGCCTGTCCTGGTGTCAAGGGCTACGGTTTTGTTGGTGAAGAAATATACGAGCCCGTCATGGTAAGTCGCCCAGTTGTGATTGTCGTACCTTACCACCTTGAGCAATCCGGCGAGCTCGGTGTTCTTCCAGAGTTCCCTGCCCGTCTTCAAATCCAAGGCTATCACGCCGGCTTCCGGGGCGTAATAGTACAGAGCCCCACCCCCCAGGACCATACTGTAGGTTAATCCAGGGGCGGGACTTCGGTATTTCCACAGCAAACCGCCGTCCTTCAGACTCAGGGCGAAGAACAACTCGCCCATCGGTCCGTCTCCTGCAATGGTGTACTTTTTGATCTCGGCCGAGCCCTGAGTCTGGAGATACAGCACATCGTCCACCACCGCCAGCCGCAGATACCGACCGACCGGCTGGTTGCCGTTCGACACTTCCAGGGTTCGGATCTCACGGCCGGTGGCAGCGTCCAGAACGAGTATCTTGTCCTTGTCGAGCACGTAGACTGTATCCTTCACCACTACCAGTGTGTGGTACTGGTAAGGGAGTTTCAATTCGTGCTTCCAGAGGAGCGTGCCGTTGAAGGAGTCCCAAGCCCAGAGTTGAGAGGGGCGCCTGTAGCCCTCGCTGGCGTCGTTCAAGACCACCCGGCCTTGGGCTATCACCGCAGGGTTAATGTGGAACGCATAGCCTGGCTCGCCCGCGACCCATTGTGTCCGGAACGGAGGGCGAATCGCAGTCTCGGAGGAGACAGGGTTGTTCTCCGGGCCGTGCTTGAAGTGGGTCCAGTCGTCGGAGCCTTCGGGCATCCGGCCGCGGATGATGGCGTAATTGCCCGAGACTTTGTAGTCCGTGATTCCCGCCTGCTTGAGTGCCGCCTCGATCTTCGCCCTGCTCGCATTCGCTCCGCCGACGAGGGCGAGGCCGTCGGGGTTCAGAACCCGCCGGACCTCCTTGAGGTCGATCTTCTCGTCATAATCACCCGTCACGATGAGGTTCCCGTAGCCGTTGGGGAAGGGGATCTCCCTCAGCGACCCGCTCATCGCCGTCGCGCGGGTGCCGTATGCACCGATCTTGTCCAGCGCCTGTCGCGTCCTCTCGCAATCCGCCTCGTCTAGAGCGAGGGCAAAGACGAAGTACTTCGTCTTCTGCGCCAGTTCGACCGCGAGTCTGCCGTCGCCCGAGCCGAGGTTGAGGCAGACGCCCGGTCGGTCGAACGGCACGCCCGCGGCCCGCAGGACTTCCTCGCCCTGCGACCATGCTTGACCCATCAGCAGTTGAATCCCAAGCAGCATCACTACACCTGACCGTATCAGCCGCATGACTTCCTCCTGCCTGTCAAGG
>Ga0315282_10004708_pt1 | contig 23668 bp, 21 predicted proteins | sample YL17G07_20_MG_FD_203693 | JGI IMG/M metagenome (GOLD analysis project Ga0315282, IMG submission 203693) | Sediment microbial communities from Yellowstone Lake, YNP, Wyoming, USA - YL17G07_20 | ecosystem: Environmental > Aquatic > Freshwater > Lake > Sediment | place: USA: Wyoming | collected... | reverse complement strand
GGTCGGCGAAGTGCGGCGCTCTGATCGCCGGAGAGGGATGACTGAGAGAGTTCTATACCGTCAAGAAATGCGTGACTAGCCTCTCAGCCGAGACGTCTGGCAGTTCTTTGATGGTAACAGCTGTTTCTTGTTCAAACTAGCATTGACACCGGTTGTTAGGACTTCAAAGGCTGCACGCTCTGGCACCAGGCCAGTCAGGACAATGCGCTGATCATTTCTGCTACCGACTTCTCTGTAAGCGGATTCTTCACAAGATTTATGAGCCGCCACCGCCATCCTTTAGCGCCCATCTGTAAAGGAGGTCTCATGTCCGCCATCGACCGAACGAAGGTCCAAAGTGTCATCGCGAAGGAGGAAAAGCGATTCGTCCGAGCTCACCCAAATTCGAAGAGGCTTTTCAGGCGCGCGCGCAAGTCCATGATCGGAGGCGTGCCGATGAACTGGATGAATGAGTGGCCCGGGCCGTTCCCCATCTTCATGAAGGAAGCGAGAAACGCGACAATCACGGATGTCGACGGGCACCGGTATATCGACTTCTGCCTCGGGGACTCGGGGGCGATGTTCGGGCATTCGCCCGCTGCGACCGTTAGGGCCGAGGCACGACAGTTGCGCAGGGGCATCACTACGATGCTCCCAACAAGTGATTCCATTTGGGTCGGCGAAGAGCTCGCACGGAGGTTTGGCCTGCCCTACTGGCAGGTTGCCATGACCGCGACGGACGCCAACCGCTTCGCACTCCGTGTGGCGCGGGAGGCCACGGGGCGGAGGAAGATCCTCGTTTTTAATGGCTGCTACCACGGCACGGTGGACGAGACGCTTGTGCGGCTCTTTGCGGGGAAGGTCGTCCCGCGAGAGGGTGCGATGCCTCCGCCTGTGGACCCAGGACTTACGACACGGGTTATCGAGTTCAACGACCTGCCCGCGCTCGAGGCCATCCTCGCTCCAAGAGACATCGCCGCGGTTCTCATGGAGCCCGCCCTCACGAACTGCGGGATCGTTCTTCCCCAGGAGGGCTACTTGGAGGGCGTGCGGGAGATCACCCGCCGCATGGGCACGGTCTGGATTATTGACGAGACGCACACCCTGTGTGCGGGCCCGGGCGGATACACCGCGGCTCATAAACTCGAGCCGGACATGGTGACCCTCGGCAAGCCCTTGGCGGGCGGAATCCCCGCGGCAGCGTTCGGCGCAAGCCAAGAGATCTACGACAAGACGATTGACAACATGCTTGCGGAGACTACTGGTGTGAACGGTCTCGGCGGCACGCTTACGGGAAGCGCCTTTGCCCTCGCGGCGATACGCGCGACCCTGGAGAAGGTGATTACGAAACGCGCGTACGACCACATGATCCCCCTGGCCACTCGCTGGGCGGACGGTGTGCGAAAGGCCATCGAGGACCAGGGCCTCCCGTGGCACGTCGTCCAGCTCGGGGCGCGGGCCGAGTACCGCTTCCGGGAGACGCCGCCCCGGAACGGCGCAGAGGCGATTGCCGCCAAGGATTCACTCCTCAACAAGTACGTCCACCTGATGACACTTAACCGCGGAATCTTGCTGACGCCGTTCCATAACATGGCCCTCATGTGCCCCGCGACAGTGCGCACGCAGGTCGACCGCCACACAGAAGTATTCCGGGAGACGATGGACGCGCTCGCATTTTAGATGCCACGGGCTCATGCAGATAAAGGCCTACGACAGAATCGATTTGAACGAGGCATAGTAGGTCGGCGCGTACCACGACGTCTCCCCACATGCATTGTTCGGCCTCCTCAAGTGGAAGAAGGGTGAGCCCCGTGGCTCCAGTTCCTGAAGTACGCGCAGCAGCGATTCCCCGCCGATGAATGCGTCGTGGACGAACCCAATCGAGTGCTGCTCTCCACCCAGGTGCGCGCTTTCACATTCGAGGGCAACCACTGCAAGGACTGACAGGACGGTATGAAGGGCTGTCCGACGGGCAGTTGCTATCGCAATGCGCGGCTCTGAATGGCCGCGCATGAATACTTTGGCTGCCTGGGAAGGGACGGCGGCCGGGCAGAGGTCCCTTGGTCTACATGGCACGAGACCTACCGGGGGCACGCGCCACGAGAAAAAGGGCGCCCGAGCCCCCGGCCACAGCAGGATGGATCCCCCATCCTGCGGGCCTCCTCGCTCGGTCCTCCATGTAGGAAGGCGGGCTCTTACGTCTTCTGGTAGTAGTAAAAGTTGTACCAGGACAGCGGGCCGAACCAGAAGTTCTTGATGTAGCTCTGGTAGACAGGCACGTACTCCTGTTGACAGAACCAGATCATGTTCGGGTTCGCAATGCTTGCGTTGAACACTTGGGTATAGTCGTTAGCCCTCGCGGAGTCCGACAACTCGGACCGGGCCTTAATCCCGTAGATGTTGTCGGTCAGGTTGTTAAGGCCCGTGTGCCAGTAGTCCCCCCCGTTCGTCGCGTTCATTACCATGGGCGTCACGTAGTCGTCTGCATCGAGGTAGTCGAGAACCCAGTGGCAGAACAAGAAGTCGTATGTACCGCTGCTTCGTGCTGAGTCCCACGCGTCCGTTGAGGGCTCGATAATCAGGTTCGACTCCACACCCAGGCTGGTGAGGGTGGTCTGCAACCGCCTAGCCGCATTGGTCTCTTCCAGCTGACTGCCATCGGCGACTATCCGGAACGCATAACCTCCGAACCGGACACCTTGGGCGTTCTTCACATATCCGGCTTGGTCGAGAAGTTGGGCTGCCTTCGTCAGTTTCTGGTAGTAGACCTGATGCTCCACGTTGAAGAAATTCATCCCAGCCGGGATCGGCCCTGGCAACAAGGTTGCGAACCCCGCATAGTCCTGGGAGATCGTCGCATTGTAGTCGAAGGCATAGGAGAACGCCTGCCGGACCAGTCGTCCGCTCGTGTTATCGGCCATGTACGGGTTCGTACAGTTCATCGTCGCCATTTCGGTCTTCACCGTGTCGTTCGCCTTGGCTATGACGCCTGAGACATTAGATACCTGGCTGATCATGGACAGCGGGACGTCGGCGATGTCCGCTGCGCCAGACCGTATGGCCTCGACCCGAGACGTCGGGTCGGACGTGAACTTTATCACTATCGTCGTCGGCTGGGTCCCGTTCCAGCCGCCCCAGTAGTATGGGTTTTGGTGCAGGGTCATCTGGCTGCCCCTAATCCAGTCGGAAGAAGTCATATAGTACGGGGCCGTGCCCATCGTGTTCTCTTTGATATAGGAGTTCGGCGTGTTGGCCTGTACGCCGCCGTGCGCGTCAATCCACGAAGCCTCCATAATCCCACAGGGTTCCACGCACGCGAGGGACGCGATGAACGCATCGTAGGGCTTGCCGCCGAGGCTCGGGTTGGACTCATTCATCTGGATTGTGTAGGTGTCCTTCACCCAGAGGGATTCGGGAATGTTGTTTGGGTCAAGCGTCTGGCTCAGGATCCAGGCAACTCCCGATTCAGGGGAGGCCTCGACTAGAACCTTGCGGAAGGAAGCGTACACGTCGTACGCGGTTAGGTTGTTCCCGTCAGCAAATTTCACCCCCTCGCGGATGTGGAATGTGTAGTTCAGTCCACTCGGTGACTTATCCCACGAGGTCGCCAGCTCCGGCACCAGTTGGGTGGTGTCTTTGTAGGTTCCGACGAGCAGATCGTAGGTGTTCTGTAGCGCGACGTACGACCAGATGTCGTACGCGTCCGATGGGTCCATCGTCACCGGCTCGGATTGCATATAGTACACGATTGTGCTCGTATCGCGCTTCGGTGCCGTCCGCGTCACAGCGTACGCGAGCCCCGAAAGAATCAAAACCACGATAACCAGAATTGCCACCAATCGCCATCCGATTCGCTGCCTGCGTTGCGGCGCACCGGCAGGCGCGGAGGCCCCCCCTTCTTGCGTCATGCTGCCGAGGTATGCGATGGTATCTATTTACGCATTGCGCATCCCGGAAAGTATCGAACTGCTCAGTTTTGAACCAATCGACTCGTCATCTGCTCAACTAACTGTCAAAGATGGAATGTCGACGGAGCATCGGAGCCGATGTTTTCGCGTTACTGTGGGATCGAAAGAATTCGGAAACCCTTCTGCAGGAGACTGATCAACTAGCAGAGGTCTGTTGAGTGCCTCTTTGGTGCCCCGATCAGAACTGTAATTCAGGCGGAGGGATGCGAAGACCACGATTGATGACTGCTGCAGCAGACCTCGGGCATGTCGTTCTTGAAGGCTTTGCCGAGGTCCGTGCCGAGCTTCCTCCCGAGTTCCGACCTAAGACATGGAGAAATCGTATCCTCCAGAGCTTCCCTTGCTGATTTCCCTCGTACGAAAGAAGTGCTTGGGATTCGGAGCAGTTCGGGAACGGCTCATCCGAGTTCTCTCAAGCTATCATCTTGCTGGTAGCAAACAGCGTTTTCCGTTTTCTACTAACATCGAAATGAAGGGATCCCGAGAGAATATCGAAATCCGGATAACAGTCACCTTTTCCTGCCAGTAGCTGCTGGCCTCGAATCCTGCTCCAGGATGCTGAGCTGCGGGCGGCCCGCCTGGAGGCACATGATGTTCAGGTACAGGAAGGAGCCAGAGGCGTTCATGAAGGAGTATAACCAGCATAGGAAGACTGAAGCGCACTTCTCCAACATGAAGAGGCGCTTCGGCGCAGAGAAATCTGGATGCGATGTCTGATCATGAACATTCTGGTGGTGTTAGTCGAAGAGTCAAAGAAGGAGCTGAAGATGGCAGGCTAATTGCATGTCACAGCAACTCAAACAAGAAGATTGAAGAACAGCAAGTGCATAACCGGCACCAGAAATGACAGGCGCTGAGTCATGCCGAAATGCAATGAAACCTCGCGTGGTTGAGGTCGCTTAGGCAGGTGACAGCGGTACATGAAACTCTGGGAGTACGTCGTCCGGCGGCTCATCGCCCTCCTCCCCGTCATAATAGGAGTCACGGTCATCGCCTTCGTCCTCTGGAAGGCCATCCCCATCGATCCGGCAATCGCCTACTTGGGCCCGAAGGCGAAGCCTGAACAGATTGCAGCTTTCCATGCCGAGTGGCACCTTAACGACCCGCTCCCAAACCAGTACTTCTACTACATGGGCCGTCTGCTCACGGGTAACCTGGGCCCCTCGTTCGTGAACCATGTCCCGGTGACGGAGGACCTGGCCACGTACCTGCCCGCGACCCTCGAACTCACAATCACGGCAATGCTCTTCGCGCTCCCAGTCGGCATCTACCTTGGCATCAAGTCCGCGGCAAACCCCAACAAGTGGGTCGACCTCGTGTCGCGGTTCATCGCGATCATCGGTGTGGCGATCCCGATTTATTGGCTCGCTATCATGCTTAAGATCTTCTTCCACGAGGACCTCGGGGTAATCGGCATGAACAACCTTCTGTCCCTTGACGGCCGCCTGGGCGCGACTATGACACCTCCGCCCACAGTCACGGGTTTCTATACGATCGATTCCCTCCTAGCCCTGAACTACCCGGACTTCGTCAGCGCGGTCACCCATCTCATCCTGCCTGCCTTTACCCTGGGCTTCGCCCAGCTCGCGATAATCCTCCGGATGACTCGGTCCGGGATGATCGAGGTCTTGGGCCAGGACTACATCCGAACGGCCCGAGCAAAGGGGGTCCCGGAGAGGCAGGTGGTCTTCCGACACGCGTTCCGCAACGCGATGAACGCCACCCTAACCGTGGCCGGGTTGACCGTCGGTTCCGCCTTCGCGGGCGACGTCTATGTGGAGAGTATCTTCAACTGGCCCGGCATTGGAAAATACTTCCTCCAGGCAGCTCTCCATGCAGGTTTTACGGATCTGCTCGGCTACCTCTTCGTTGTGACGGTTTTCTATGTAAGCGCGAACCTGGTGGTCGACGTCTTGTATGCGACGGTCGATCCCCATGTCACCCTAGGAGGCGCCTGAGATGGCCGTCGAGTCCAGCAAAGAGACGGCGGTGGTCACCGCGTGGCGCCGGTTTCTCAAGGATCACGCCTCGCGGATATCCGAGCTGAAGTACTCCCTGTTCCTGTTCCGAAAGAACAAGCTCGCGGTCCTGGGCTTAATATTCATCCTGGCAGTCATCGCAATCGCCTTCCTTGCTCCGTTCCTCGCAATCGAGCGGCCCGCGTACGTGAACATCAACGGCCAGCTGCAGCAACGATGGCCAGTCTATGACCAGCCGGGGAACTACCAGGTTCTACTGCCGCCCTCCCTTGCGCACCCGTTCGGAACGGACCACTTCGGGACGGACTGGTACAGCAAGCTTCTCTACGGCGCAAGTGTGTCACTGGAGATTGGGCTCTCCGTGGTCATCCCTGCTTCCGTCATCGGGTCCTTTCTGGGCCTCGTAGCGGGCTTCGAAGGTGGCATCATGGAAGAGGTGATCATGCGGGTCACGGACATCTTCCTCTCGATCCCGAGTCTCATCCTAGCCATCGCGATTTGCGCTGTCCTGGGACGGAGCATCGAGCACGTGACATATGCCCTGATAATCACGTGGTGGCCCTGGTACACCCGCCTAGTGCGCGGTCAGGTTCTCTCTATTAAGGAGCGGCAGTTCATAGAAGCCGCGAAGAGCGTCGGCGCGCGCCCAAGCCGTCTCATGCTTTGGCATATCCTGCCGAACTCGATCTCCCCCGTGATCGTGCAAGCCTCCATGGACTTTGGCTACGTAATTCTGACCGCGGCGGGCCTCGGGTTCCTGGGACTCGGGGCGCCACCCGGGACCGCAGAGTGGGGCGTGATGATCTCCGAGGGTCTCAACTACTTGTTCAACGCCCCGTGGCTAGCCGTGTTCCCCGGGCTCGCAATCATCGTGACAGTCCTGGGATTCAACTTGCTGGGCGATGGTCTGCGTGACATCCTCGATCCCAGGCTCCGGAGGTGAAACTGCGGATAACCATGTCGTGCTACGGGTTGAGGGACTGAAAACCTACTTTCATACCTACGAAGGGACGGTCCGTGCCCTCGAGAACATCGATTTCAAGGTCCGCGCAGGCGAGGTGGTCGGCCTCGTCGGCGAGACTGGATGTGGGAAGTCCGTGACCGCGCTGTCCATCCTCCGGCTCATTCCGAGCCCGCCGGGCAACATCGAAGGCGGCCGCGTCTTCCTAGACGAGCCTGAGGAGGTCTACACCCTGCGCGCCGAATACGACAGAATCGCGTTCGAGCGCCTCCGGAGGAAGGGCGCCTCGCGGAACATCTCTAGCTTACAGGCGAAGGAAGTTCTGCAGCCGGAGATCAAGTTGCTCCAGTCCAAACTCCAAGCCTCGAACTCGGAAAAGGAGAAGGCGGACCTGAAACTACGATTACAGGCCGCGACCTCCGAGTACGACATTCTCCAGAAGTCTATGGAGGACATCCAGAGGATCCGCGGCGCCAAGATTTCCATGATTTTCCAAGAGCCCATGACGGCCCTGAACCCGGTGTTCACGGTCGGAAACCAAATCGCGGAGATGTTGATTCTGCACCGGAAGATGGACCTGTGCCAGAGCGCGCTGAAGGCGCTCGACCTGCAGATGGCCGTGCGCGCGAAGAAGATTCGTGGGAAGCGACTTACTGCTGCGCAGGGGCGCACGGCGTTCCTAGCGGGTCGCGACCTAGATGGCCTGCCGAAGGAGGAACGTGCGATCCACGACCGGCTCCAAGAGATGAAGGACGACGACTGCGTGTGCAGTGTATGCTGGTCGTCGGCTTCGATTCTTTGGGATTGTTGTCCGGCCTGCGGCGCGCGCCTCACCTTTGACCTCCTAGCCCCCTTCCGGGGCGGGATTATGTCTCTCGAAAAGCGGCTGTACAGCCGCGTGCTCAAGGACCCCCAGGACCAGCTCGTCGACTTTGTGAACTCCATGCCCATCTTCCGGCGCCTCGTACACACCCGTCTGGAAAACGAGGGGTCTCACTGGGCGGTAAACTCGCTGCGGGAGGTAGAGATTTCCGAACCTGAACGGATCGCGGGACAATACCCATTCGAGCTCTCCGGAGGCATGCGCCAGCGCGCCATGATCGCGATGATGATGGCCTGCAACCCAGAACTCCTAATCGCCGACGAGCCAACGACGGCCCTCGACGTGACCGTGGAAGCACAGATCCTCAAGCTCATGAAGAATCTGCAAGCGAAGACCAACATGGCGATCCTGCTCATCACACACGATCTCGGGATCGTCGCGGAGATCTGCGATAAGGTCAGCGTCATGTATGCGGGAAACATCGTGGAGTTCGGGACGACGGAGCAGGTTTTCCACCGGATGTTGCATCCCTACACGAAAGGCCTGATGCGGTCTATCCCCCGCTTCAAGGCTGCATCATCCCAGGAGCGGAAAAAGGACCTGCCCGTCATCCCCGGGACGGTGCCGAACCTCCTCTACCCACCTTCGGGATGCCGCTTCCATCCGAGGTGCCCGATGGCAAGCCCCCTCTGCAGTGAAGCCAACCCCGAGTTGAAGGAGATAGAGCCCGGACACTTCGTGGCCTGTTACACCCACGTCTTGAGAGGGGAGGCGCCCCCTTGACCAACACTCCGGTCTCTGCCGCCCAGGATTCGGAGGAGGTGATCCTTGCTGCTAAGGATGTCAAGAAGCACTTCCCGCTACGGGGTGGCGTCTTGCGCACGGTAAAGGGGCACGTCATGGCGGTGGATGGCGTCTCGTTCCAGTTGCGCCGCGGAGAGACGCTCGCGATCGTCGGCGAGTCCGGATGCGGAAAGAGCACCCTCGCCCGCGTGCTCCTGCGGCTACTCGAACCTTCGGCAGGCAAGGTCTTCTTCATGGGCAGCGATTTAACCGCCCTGAAGCCCAGTCTCGTTCGGGAGAAACGGAAACATCTGCAGATGGTGTTCCAGGACCCCATGTCCTCCCTGAACCCGCGGATGACCGTCAAGAACATCATCGCCGAGCCACTAGTGCTTCACCCAGAGCCAGCGGTGCGCCCTGCGACCATCGCTGTCCTCGCCACCCTGACCTTCCTCTACGGGCTCTTCTCCGCGTTCGCGGGCCTCGCCGTACTGTTGTTCCCCTCTGCCTCCGGATACTTCGTAACCGTTCCGAGCGGGGCGGCGAGCATCATTGGATTGTTCTTGGCGGTGTACGGGGTCCTAGAGATGGCCGGAGCGAGAGGCCTCTGGAGGGTCCGGACCTGGGCCTGGTGGTTGCTCGTCGTGCAGTACGCGGGTGCCCTAGCCCTCTGGTTCCTCCTGAGCAACCCGATCCTCATAGGGGCCTCGGCTGTGCTCCTCATCTGCCTCGTCTACGAGCGAAAAAAGTTTGCTAGCGGCAAAGACGTGAGGGACCGGGTTCTCGAGCTCATCGAGTTGGTGGGCCTTAAGAAAGAGCATCTGAACCGCTTTCCGCACGAGTTCAGTGGTGGCCAACGCCAACGCATCAACATTGCCCGCGCCCTGACCCTGAACCCGGACCTAATCATCCTCGACGAGCCCACCTCCGCCCTCGATGTCTCTGTCCAAGCTCAGATCCTCAATCTCCTGATGAGCCTGCAGAAGAAGCTTGGGCTGACATACCTCTTTATCACACATGACCTGAGCACTGTCTACCACATAGCGGACCGCGTCGCAGTTATGTATGCTGGCAAAATTGTGGAGCTCGGCGAGACGGAGGAGATTTTCAGCAACCCTCTGCATCCCTACACGAAGGCGTTGATCTCAGCTGCTCCAGTGGCCGACCCGAGAGTCAAGGCGAAGCGCATCATCCTGGAGGGCGAGGTTCCGAGCCCTACGCACCCGCCTTCTGGATGCCGCTTCCACCCGAGGTGCTGGCTCGCCTTCGAGCCGTGCCTGTCCGTGGAGCCAGTCCTTTTTGACACGGGGAACGGCCGGCTCGTCGCCTGCTTCGCTTCGGCCCGGGACCTGGGTCGGGAAGCGACCGGTGGCCCCGGTGCCTCTCGCAGGAAGGCTGGGATCAGATGAACGCCACTTCCCATCCCGGGGAGGAGTCCGCACGTGTGTCGAAGGCCCCGCGAGAAGACGCCAGGCCTACGGGTCTTCTGGAACGCAAGGAGACTCTCACCGCGTACCTCCTGCACCGAGCACAAGACCGGCGGCAGAAGTTCCTTAGGCGGGCAGAAACCTTCCCCATAGAGTTCGAGATGCTGCGAGCTCTTTACCTCTGCGGCTGCATCCTCTTCGATTTCCTAGCCATTTCGCAAGCAATTTTCTTGTTCCCTGGTGTCGTAGGATGGGTCCTAGCTGTCACCGGATTCGTGCTCGGCGCGTTTCTCGAGGGACGGTTCTATATGCGCCATTTCGCTCTGCCGAAGCCATCTGACTCTGAGCTGTGAGTCATTAGTCTCGCATCCGGCTCCTCGACGCCCTTCTTCGTGGGCCTCCTCCTGCGCCCTTCGCTCCACAGGGAGGAGGCGATCGCGTCCATGCTCTGCTTGACCTTGGCCAGACGCATGCCCCTCGACTTCCTGTCCCTCTCCGCCTTGTCCTTGCTGTAGTACGGGATGCGCCGACGGTCCCTCCCACAGATCACAATCCTTAACTCCTTCGACCGGAAGATGTCGTCCTTCAGAGGGAACGCCTTCCCGAACGACTTGAACGATGTGTTCAGGGCAAATGCCCTGAAGTGCTTGTCCACCCAGAGACCGCCGCGGAGGCCAGCTCCACGAAGTCCTGGACCTCACAGACGGCCGTGTCTGTCTCGATCGTGATGTGCTTCTCGGTGTTCTCGAGCGTGGTCCGAAGAAAGTGAATGTATCGCGTTTCCTCCGGTACGTCCTGAGATGTCAAGTTCGGCCAGTTAATTTCGTGTCCTTCTAGCGCATCGGCAACGAACGCGCTCTTAGTCGCGTCCGATTTTCGCGAAGGAACTCTCTTCCTCGTCTAGAAGTCCATTGCCTCGGTGCCGTTCCCGTCGCTGCACACATGAACATGATTGAAATCAAGTCTGGCGTCGTGCTTCCTCGTCCTACCGTAGAATACGACTGCTCGGTCGTTCTTCCGGGCCATCTCGTCTACCAGGCTCGGAGGGAATCGGACGACTGCGTTTTTCTCATCCGCCGGGCATCCTGCATCACGAAGCAGGTTACGTCCTTTTTCGCTCCGAGCGGCCGTACCAGTGAGCTCGAGAATGTTCAAGGCCGCGCATAGTATCCTCTCGATTCCTTCCCTCGTGAGCACGTCCTGTCTGCGCCGGACGGATGTTGAGCGTCAGACCGAGAGTTTTCGATTCCAAGAAACGAATAGAGAGGCCAGGTACACGGATACACCTGGCCGACAAGAGGTTTCTAGTGGGTCTTGGTCTCCCCGCCCCACATGGGCTTCTTCGCCTTCTCGATGACATCCTGCAGCTTCTTCTCGACCTCCGCGTCTAGCGGAGGCACCTTGTGGTTCTGGAGAATCCATTTAGTCTTGTCCCTTGCGGCGTCGACAAGCGTCTTTGAGCCCGCCTGCGACCAGGCATCGTACGAGCGCCTGTCGATCAGGTTAGGCATGAATATCTCGGACTTGAGATGGTTCATGGTATGCCTCTGTGAAAGGAAGTCCTTGCCGGGCCCCACCTTCTCGATGACATCGAGCGCCATGGTCTCGTCATCCGCCCATTCTCCCCTGACCAGCCTGGCGATCGCACCGACAATCTCATCGTCGATCACGATTTGCTCCAGGTACAGGCAGCTCGAGTCCTCGAGCAGTCCGACACCATTTAGGAGATCTGCTCCAGCAAGCAGCGGACCGACGCAGCCAGTGTAATACTCCAACACCGCCTGATCTCCAGGCTGCTTCGCCGTCGCGGAGACCCCGACGCAGGATGGCATGCCGTAGTGGTGCGCTAGCTCCGTGGCCATGGCCGCGGTGATTGCATGCTCGGGGCTGCCTCCCGCCCTTATCGTGGTCCTCATGTCAAGGGGCGCGATGCCCATGCCATATATGACGGCTGAGCCCGGCGCGTGCAGTTGCATTATGGTGAGCGCGCTCAGGACCTCGGCATTGCCGACGACGAGCGACCCGACCAGCGTGACTGGGCCGGTCGCGCCCGGCTGTGGCATGCCAAAGAACACGAGTGGAACGCCCGCCTTGGCGAAGTACAAGCTGGCATCCATGACGCCGGCGTCGTGCTGCAGTGGTGCATAGGTGCACTCGAGAGAGGAGGTTATTGGCCTCCGCCTGTACTCCTTCTCGCCGCCCGCCGCTATGTACCCCATCTCCGTGAGTAGCTTCGCGTCCGAGAGCGTGACCCCTGTCTCATACATGACGTGCTTCTCGGTGTTGTTCAGTGAAGCATCGAGGTCGTGCAGGTGCACGACCGAGGCCGGCTGGTCGGTCGAGCTGACCATTGGCCAGTTAATGTGTATGTTCTGGAGGTAGTCGATAATCCTCGTAGACTTTGCGTTGTCGTCCTTTGTCGAAGGCCGTCTCTGTCCTGTCTCGAAGTCCACGGCCACGGCGCCGTTGCTATTGGCGGTCACGTAGCTGTGGTTCATGTCGAGCTTCGCATCGTACTTGGGATTCCTCCCGGCCAGCGTTATCGAAGCGTTCTTCTTGATCAGTGCTTCCTCCACAAGGTACGATGGGATCTTGCAGATCCTCGTCTTCTCGTCAGTCTCGCAACCGTTATCCTTCAAGATCTTCCTGCACGCGACGCTGTTGACCTCTATCCCGACCTTCTCAAGGATGTGAAGGGTTCCCCAGTGGATCCTGTCGATATCCTCTTCGCTAAGGATCTGGAAGCGGACGCCCTTTGAAATGCCAAATGCCATTCGTGATCACCTGACCAGTTTCTTCGCCACATCAACTGCGCCAGATGCGTCGCCACTGTAGCCGTCGGCTCCGATCTCCTTTGCATACGTGTCTGTAACCGGTGCCCCGCCTATGAGAACCTTGATGGACTTGTTCTTCTTCTTCAGTGGGGTGATGATCTCTGCCATCCTTGGCATGGTCGTCGTCATGAGTGCGGACATCGCCAACATGTGCGGCTTGATCTCGTCGGCCTTCTTCAGGAAGTCAGCGGATGGGACATTCACGCCCAGGTCCACGACCTCGAAGCCGTTCGCAGCCAGCATGGTGGACACGAGGTTCTTGCCGATCTCATGTATGTCGTCCTGGACAGTGCCGATGACGACCTTGCCTGCGCTCGCCCTGTGCTGACCCTTGGGGACAGCCGGCTCGAGCACGGCCAAAGCGGTCTTCATCGCTTCTGCGCCCATGACCAGCTCAGGCAGGTAGATCTCTCCCTTCCCGAACCTCTCACCAACAGTCTTGATACCTTCCGCCAATCCTTTCTCGATGGCGACGAGCGGATCAACGCCGGCCTTCAGTGCGCTCTTCGCGAGGTCAGCGATGGTTTCCATCTCGTAGTTTATCACAGCGTTCTTGAGCTGCTTCACCATATCTTCCGGCATTGGTTTATCCCCAATACGTTCCTCAGGGTTTTCGACCCCTCGGTTTCTTCGGACTGAAAAGCGCTCCTGTCACATGGACAGCCGCTTTCTACCGACTGAACCGGCATAAGCGCTTCCCTAGTTAAGTTTTCGCTAGTTGGAAGAATTTTCCCAGACAGCCTCGTGTTTCATATGGAGTTGTATGATAAAAATGCGCGGATCCTTCGTCGCGCTGCGCCATGACGTGCGAACACATATCCTCCCACGGATAAGGATCTGCTAGATATTCCGCAACGCAATTAAAGTCGGACGCAAAGAGGGAAGACAATGCACATTTCGTTGGACATGTAATCATATCGTTCCTGATAGCCCACGGTTTGGTCCATGTGTTTGTGATGATGAGCTCAAAGAAATAACAGGAAAGCAGATCAGATGGACAGACATATCATAGCTGTTCACAGACTCAGTCGATGGCTCTGCTGTGAAAGCCCCACTCTTCGGACGAGAACAAGATACTATGTCCACTCCGATTATATGTTGGCAGTTAACGGCATTGTTGCGTCTAGTATGACGAGCCTGATGACAAACATCTGACGAACGTCTAATTTTGGGCAATACCAGACCGTCACTCTATTTTGTCTAGGAATGCTATCACGATTTAGATGAGTGTGCCGAAGAAGTCTAGAAAATGTGCCAGAAGAAAGCTTATCAGAATCACACCTAGTTACGTTCCTAAAACCTTGAAAGGGGTACCTAAGCTGGTCTATGAACACTGTGAGTTCTGTGGTTACTGTCCCGACGAGCACGGAGATGATGCACTGTTCTGCATGAAGGATGACAGACCGTTAAACGGGGAAAGACCTTGTCAGAAATGCGAGAATCTTCTGAAGCTTGTGAGACAGTATGTGAAGATGTCGGAAGATAGGTAGCCTGCTATGTATGTTGAGAGAGCTTTGATTGCTTATGCCGAAAGCGCCATCGCTTCGGAGAGTCCATATGTCTGCAAGAGGGTGAACTGAATACGGATGGAGATATAAAATTGAGGTATGCTGATGAAAACTGGACCAGGGGAAGATGGAAAGGGTTTGGCGCATTCTCGTCAAATTCCAATCCTCGCTGATTAGAAGATAGCCAGTAAATCGGAAGTGGGGTAGGCCGAATCCATGAAGTGGACGAAGTCGCCGCCGAGGTTGATGGGCACGTTTCTGCGTTCGGAATGCCGGACAGCCCTCACCCTGCGCGTGAACTGTCGTAGAGGGTGGCTGGCGGTTCAAAGACACATTGATTGGGATGTATCCATTGTCACACACGCATCATGAGTATGGAGCACAAAACTTATCGTGATGTATCTTATGCTCCAATACCAACGAGAGAACCGAATGACGTGTGTTCGGTGAAGTTCTAATGGCAATCATCAAGATAGAGAACGTTGTCGCTTCAACATCTCTGGGTGGGAAGTTGGACCTGGAGGCGCTCGCGCTAGCGCTCGACGGCGCGGAGTATGAGCCTAAACAATTCCCTGGCCTGATATACAGACTCAAGGAGCCGAAGACGGCAACTCTTCTTTTCACAAGTGGAAAGGCCGTGTGCACGGGCGCGAAGAGCCTCGAGCAGGTGAAGATCGCCATTGGCAAGGTTGTCAAGCAGGTTGAAGCCGCGGGCGCCGTGATCAAGAAGGACCCGAAGATCGAGGTGCAGAACATCGTCGCGACAAGCGATTTCGGGGCGAAGATTAACCTCAACGTAATAGCGATGACCCTCGGCCTTGAGAATGTCGAGTACGAGCCTGAGCAGTTTCCTGGACTCGTGTACCGTCTCCGTTCGCCGAAGGTGGTCGTGCTTCTGTTCGGAAGCGGGAAGATGGTGTGCACTGGCGCGCGAAAGCCGGAGGATGTCGAGATTGCCGTCGACAAGATTACACAAGAGCTGAAGGCCGCTGGCCTGCTTGCATAGACTAAGAGTGCAGGCCCAGACAGGTTCCCATTCCAGACGACGAAATTCACTTGGGCCCCTGCAAGGGGAGGAACATCGAGGAGTTCGTTCCTAGTAGCCGCTCCCATAACCGTCGCGTTCCATTCCCGCGGCCTTTTGCCACGCGGACGTGTGGACCTACACTTCCTTTCCTTGTGGGTTGAACACCCTCTTCTGAGCAATGAGATTAATCAACGTTGCGGAGCATTCCTGTCGGAGGAAGGCATTCTGGAATCCGGTTTCGCAAAGTCGTCACTGGTTTGATTCCAAAGATTATCCATACCTTTGATGAACGCAAGAAGACCTCCGTCGAGAGGGATTTCGAAGCCATAAGCAGAGCTGAACGCCACACCCATGCCCCCGAGATTGACGGTGACGAGGACTTCGACGGCACCGCGATCTCTCAGGAGGAGACGACGACCAACGACCAGGCCATCCGCGTAATCGAGGCTGCCCATACATCGTAAGCTCCCTGATGAGCTGGTGAGAGGCCAGTGAAACACGAACGACATGTGTCGGGGCTAGACCCCAGGAGAGAGAAACATCAAAACGAATCCAGGGGAGGGGGTCGAGTACATCATCCAGGACGAGTTCGGCAAGGTCTGGGGGACTGGAAAGACAACCCGCGAGGCGGCGGAGTTGAGAGCGTTCGTGTACGGGCGGAAGTACCTGAGGAACATGAAGGTCATCTATCCGGGTGAGGCCGCGGAGCTCGAGGCGACCTACCACGAGCTCGCGCCCGATGTCAACCGCACCGTCGGGCCCGTCGCGCAGATCGTCCTGACGCGACCCGTCAAATGTAAGATCTGCTACGCGGTGATGCAGCCCGGCGAAGACCTCGTGAAGCACTTCCGAGCTCATGGTGGCCCACCGGAGGCGAAGGCGATGTATGGGTGCGACCATGGCACCCTCTACGTGGACGTGTGGTTCGGCCGCGGCCGCATCGTGGTGGGGGGTTCGTACGTCCGAGGGTACTGCGTCGCCACAGTGGACTGGCCCGTCGAGACGATGCCCGACGTGCTCCGAAGGGTCGTGGTGGGCGAGAACGCCGGGCGGCTCGACCTCTCAGGCCGGTGGTGGCCTCGCACATGGAGAAGCGCGATGGGGCTCGAGGCGCTGTACCACGAGCTTGCGGCAGGTCCTTCGTAGCCTGTACTCTCAAGCCCCGGAGGACCTCGACCATGACAATCTGCCGGAGCAGCGCGGCCTCGGCCTTAGTATGACTCGGCAATCGCAGATGGTCCGCGAGCTCGCTGGCCTCGGGGGCGTGGCCCTGTGTGTGAGCTGCCCGTGCTCGAGATGGAGGAAGAGCTCGATCGGTTCCTGGACAGGTTCCAGGATGCCAGGTTCGTCCTGGAGTCGACGGGCATCTGGGAATACATCTACGAGGGGATCGAGAAGAGGGGATTCGAGGCGGTGCTGGCTCATCCGCTCAAGGTGAGGGCGATCGCGGAAGCCAGGGTCAAGACCGACAAGGTCGATGCCGAGACCCTCGCCCAGCTGCTGAGAGCGGATCTCATACCGAGGTCCTGGGTCCCCTCGAGGGACATCAGGGACCCCAGGCAACTCGTGAGACAGCGGACATATCTGGCTCGTCAGTCCACGAGCTTCAAGAACAGGATATCCGCCGAACTCCTCAGACGAGGAGTAAGGCGTCCTCCTGAACTCAAGTCTTCGTTCACGAAGAAGGGCATCGAGAGGATGCGCAGTCTCGATGTCCCGACCATAAACTCAAACCTCGACTGTCTCGAGAGGATCCAGGCTCAGATCGAGGTGATGAACCAGCAGTTGCAGATCGAGTTCAAGCGAAGACCCGATGCCCAGCTCATAGCGACGGTCCCGGGCATCGGGTACTACGGCGCCCTACTCATCCATGCGGAGATAGACGACATCAACAGGTTCCCGTATCCTGAACATCTCGTAGCGTACGCAGGGCTTGTGCCGACTGTGAGCCAGTCGGCTTCCACCGTACACTACGGTGGCATCAGCAAGGAAGGATCCGCATATCTGAGGTGGATCCTCATCGAGTCGGTGCACATCCACAATCACCTCCATCCAGAGTCGAGGCTGTCGAGGTTCCACTCCAAGCTAGAGAGGAGGCGTGGCAAGAACAGGGCTACGACCGCGACGGCGAGAAAGCTCGCACATATCATCTACTGGATGCTCAAGACGAGGGAACCGTATCACGGTCAAGGATTCAACCCCGTGTCCAAACCTGCATGAACGAGTGCGTGAAAGGGATTGGGGCATATCCCTGACAAGGGACGAAGTGGCCATAGTGCGGGAGAACCGCGAATAGAGGCTTGTCCGACAAAACCCTTGATCGAATCAACGACAGGAGGCAAAATCAAAGAAGACGAAACGAGATTCGGAATAAGGCGAGGACCTCTTCAACATAGAGGAGGAAAGGCGACCATTCAGTGTCGCTATCCCTTCTTCCGCCTCGTCTCACCTGCAACCACGATTGCTGCCATGACGAAGACCATCACCATGAGTGGCATCATCCCGAACTCTGGGATGGGCGCATGCATCGGCTCCATCAGAGCCAAGATCGCCAGGCTCGTCGTCTCCATGTTTGTACTGGTATTTTGCGGATTAAGACTTGAATCATACCCAGTCTTGAATCCTCCGTCGGGTTGCTGCATCGCTAGAAGTGTGTCAAACGCCTGCTGATTGTAGTCCAGGCCTAGCAACTTACTTGCGTAGATGTAGAGAGCCAACTTGTAAGTCTGGTATTCGCCAGCGAATGCTTTGTCGGCGAAGCCCCTTCCGTCCCAGTCAGCGATTCCGCAACTGTAATTGTAATTCGCGTCACCCCATCTACTCAAATTGTAATTGTAGACGACCTGGAGAAAAGCAATGTCTGTGTAGTCCTCTGGGGCCGGGTGGATATTGGTCAGGTTGTTGATATGAGTCATGATATGAGTCTTGATTGCGGAGTCATTGTCTCTGTTCGCCAATAGGATGCCTGGAGGATCAGAACCGTGGAAGTAGGACCAGCTCTCGTTAATCTCTTTGCTTTCGGTAAACACCATGTATTGATTGATAGGGTCGGTGATAGGGTCGGTGACTTCATTACAATTGAGATAGCGCGTCATGTTTTCCTTGAGGTTCTCAGCCCTACTGGTCAGCGAAGTGTTGGCCGGATCGTAGATATTCAGGACATAACTCGCAAGATAGTTGTCTGAGTAGACCCAATAGGTGTTCCGGAGTACAGCATTGTCAGGACTATTGTAGTTGAGGCCTATGGTTGCATTGTAGTTGCGGTAAGTGTAATTCACCGCATCCAAAACTTCGTCTGCTAGGGCGGTCTGCGTCGAACTAGGCCTCACCGTGGAGATTGTTCCCGCGATTGCGGCGGCCATCAATACGGCGATGAGGATGATTGCGAGAACAAGGATCTTTGGCGAACGATTCCGTTCCTTCCTGAGTGTGTCAAAAGGCAACTCTCTGTCAATCATTGGCATCAAGGATCTCCCCCGGATGCATAGCCGATTTCGATGATAAAGCATCGCCTAGCCTCATTCCATTGCAGGCCTCGCCTCGGAAAAGACCTTCGGGGAGGAATGGCGATACACAAACGAGAAAGGGAATAGGAGATGGACGAACATCAAACGAAGATCTGGCTCAAGATGTTACTGTTCGTTGTCTTCATTGTCGCAGGAGTGATTCTCCTCGTGTACGCTTCTTTCTCACTTGGAGTCTGCGACGGAGGAGGTTGTCATCGGATTTTCGCCAACGAGCTCGGCATTCCAGGCATCCTTGCAATTGTCGTTGGGGTGGTAGGACTTTTCTGGTTGTTTATCACGAAATGGTCACGCTAGTCGGCAGCCGACATGCCCGTTCCAAGCCCGTTGTCGGCGCCCTGTCCCATGACGTCGGCAAGAGCATGCGCGATCAGGTGTATCCGTGCCCCCGATCTCAATGCCCCGTGGGAACGCGCAGGAACGGGGTGGCTGGGTGGAGGGCATTACCGTACAAGATCCCTGGACTCTCCGTCCTGATTGAAAGTCAGAAAAAGGACGTCTGGCTATGCCTCCTGCCGCGGTGATGGTCCTTGTTTACCGTTCGTATCGTGACATGATAGCTAGATAATTAGCGCCTACCCCCCTCCCCTCGCTCTCCTCTATGCTGGTCACCTCGTCATTGTATCATTGGTGCCGCTCCTCCGGTAATCCGCCACAGCAGGCTTCATAACCAGATATCACAATCTCCTGCGAGGTGTAGTTGTGGGTTGCCCTGTAATCATGGTGGAGGAGTCTCCCTGTGGAAGACCCGTCCTCGAGGACGGTAAGTGTATATTCCATTCGAATTCAAGGAAAGACTCGAAAGAGTTTGAGAAGGCGTTCCTGAAGTTGCTCTCTGAGAAGAATCGTGACTCCGAAGCAGTAATCAATTGCCAAGGTTTTGTTTTTCCAGACTTCGCCCCTGAAGGGAGATGGCATGTTGCGAAGTTCATCAATTTCGATGGAGCCACATTCTCGGGCTATTTCAAACCCAACCTCCAGACTACGAAAGGCGCAAGTTTCGACAGAACACGATTTGAGGGCGATGCGGATTTCACAAACTGTGAACTCTTCGGAGAGATTTACTTCACAGGTGCCATATTTGAAGGTGATGCGGTATTTGACGGCCTTGGCGTCAAGAAGGATGGCATCGACTTTTCCGAGGCCGTATTCAAGAAAAAGGCATCCTTCACGAATGTTGTATTCGAGGGAATACCCCTCTTCTTGGATGTTGTCTTCAACGGCAAAGCATGGTTCAGTCAATCGAGATTCCTTGACGAGGCATGGTTCAGCGGCTCCACATTCACAGGCAATGCAGATTTTCTCTCAGCGAGCTTCAGCCATGAGACTTCATTCAAGAATACCATCTTCAAAGAGGTCTGCGACTTCATGTATGTTAAGTTCGGCAGCCAAACCTCATTCGAAAAGGCTCAATTCTTGAGAAAGGCAAACTTCTCCGAATCAAGATTCCTCGGAGAGGTCAACTTCGAAAAATCGATATTCAATGGAAAGTGTCTATTCAAGAATGCAGAGTTCGAAGGAAGGGCAGATTTCAGTGAGACTCGTTTTCAAGAATATTCGACATTTGATCGCTCAGTATTCAGGAATCAGGCTCTGTTCATCTATGCGCATTTCACGGAACATGCCCATTTCTACGGATGCACATTCAATCAGGAAGCGGTATTCTATGATATGAGGTTTGATGGAGGGGCGCTTTTCTGGCACTCTCGATTCGATGGAGAGGCAACATTCACAGAATGTTCATTCTCAGGGCGTGTCTCTTTCGATCATTGTCGATTCAAGTCTCTCGCCGAATTCGATTACACAGAGCTTCTCGGAGAGACGGGCTTTGAAGATGTGACCTTTTCGGGGGTTGCCAGTTTTCGAAGTAATCGAATCGGCTCCCATCTCTCCTTTGAGGGTTCAGAATTCTCAGAAGAGGGCTTTTTCTCTGACTTCGATTTTATCGAAAGCGACAAACTAACGGATAGGTCCGATTCCAGAGTTGTGTTGATGCGCAAGGTTGACTCTTCAGAATTCTCAGAAAAGGACCCTTACTCTGACTTCGAGTTTATTGAGAGCGGCGAACGAACTGATAGGCTGGATTTCAGAGGTGTGTTGATACGCAAGGTTGACTCTGTCAGGTTTGAAGGTAGGGGGGAGAGACCTTTCGACTTGGCCAATGCAGGGCTTGCCTTCACCGATGTGTCAATGATGAGGTTTCTCAATGTGTCGTTTTCGAACAAGGAGCGAGTCGGAGACTTGAGATTCCGAGATCGGCTCTTATTGTGGCTGATAAACCGGACACCGAATGAAATCGCAACAGTCTATGACGAGCGATTGTTGCATAATGAAAATGCCTCGAAGAAAGGCAAGAGTGGAATCTCTATCCAACTATGTGCAAAGCGTTGGGAGCATGTTGGTGCGATTTATAAGGGTCTTCGAGAGAGTTATGAACGGGCTTTGAACTATGATGAGGCGGGACAATTCCATGTAAGGGAAATGGAGGCGAGGAGATTCGCCAATGGCCAGAAATCGAGGAGCAAGATTGGAGGTTGGTGTAGAAGAAACCTCTCACTTCTGAGTGTCTACAAATGGCTAAGCGTGTATGGCGAGAGCTACCGACTAGCCGCAATATGGATTGCTGTAGCAGTATTCTTGTTCGCAATTCTGAGATGGCTGCAGAGCGCATCATTGGATAGTGACATTGCAGGTATCCTCTCCGACCTAGCAAGCTCTCTTGGTGAGAACTTGAGCACGAGTTTGCTGGCCTTTCTGCAATTGAAGAGTGAGAGCACCATCGACCTGGTGGAAAGAATCACTGGGGCAATTCTGGTGGTTCTTTTCGGGATGGCCCTGCATAGAAACTTCAAGAGATAGCTGGTCGATTTCGTGATGGAAGTGGGCAAAAGCCCTTAAGCCATTGAGAGCGATTTATGCGAGGGAAATGGCTATGACCGAAGGGCAGAATGATGGCAGCTCGATAGAACAACAAATCGATGCCTTGTTGAACGAGGTTGCAGAGAAGCTCAGGAAGAGCGATCAAGCGGAATACAAAAGATACTGTGAGTTGCCAAAGGAGAAGAAACTGGAGTATGTAAATGAGAACTGGCTCAAGCTGGCGACTTCAGTGGATGAAGGACGCCTTAGAGAGATGAATGGACTCGTTCATCCCTTGCTGTCCAAGACGCTGTCACCTCAAGGGATTGACGAGATCAACAGGCATCTTTCTCCGATATTGGGTAGGAAAACCGTTCTCACCGGAGAATATCATCAAATCATGACAAGACTTGTAGTTGGGAATCCAGACTTAACTCCGAAAGAGAGAGTACACCTCACTCTACCCAGCTACCTGATGCTCTTCGAGGGAGTCTACCTAGCAGAGATTGATTTTCTCGTCTATCTTCTACTTCAGAATGGAAGAGAATACTACACTACTGGAAAGAAGGGCAAGCAATCAAAGACACTGAAAACTTACGACGAGATTGAGAATGAATTCACAAAGCAGAAGCTTCTCTTCCTTGACCAGGAGGGGTTCTCAGCAGCGGTCGCAGGGGCTGATAGAGATCTCAGGAACGCCATTGCCCACCTTGACTACGCATTGACGAATGATGGTGTTCTTGGCTTCAATCGTGAAGCCACCGAGACACCGGAGAGCTTGGATTATGAAGCCCTCGATATGAAGCTGGGTCAGTTGTACGAAACGACTCTCTGCATTAACAGATCGATTCGAGACTTCTATGAACAATGGATGCAAGATTTCGTCTCATTTCTAAGCCACTTCGATGGGGTGAAAAGGTCATAGGGGCGGAAAGGGATTCAACGGCCGTTGGAGGACTGCTGATTGGGTGATGATGACGAGAGCCGGGTGCGAATATCACACCAAGGCAAAGTGGTGTACGATTTCATGATCAAGGACATAGGCGGAGAGGCGATCATGAAGATTGCTGTCCCTCGGACTGACGCACATCTTAGCTTCTATCCGAAAGGTGACTGCATGAGGCATCATGTCACACATGAGGCATATCCCAAGGGACATGGAAGAAGACACACCCAGAAGAAAGAGGTCAACCTATTGAGAATGGTCAATGCAATACTGCAGATGATTTCTCCAAGTGATGACCCACCTCCTCAGATAAAGTCGCTCTCAGAAGTTGGTGGCAAGGAGCTGGAAGCCTGGGCGCAGAGAGTATTACCGAGGGTTTTTCACCCTACGACGGGTCGAACCATAAAGCGTTTCAAGGGTCCCTTAGCAGACATCTACGATGCAATCTTAGAGCCATCAGGCTCTGAAGTTGTCATAGATTTCGACCCCATCCTCGAAACCGCTGATGACATGGACGAAAACGATTTGATTGAGACAATCAGAGAGGACGAACTCAGCAAACCTGGTAAGTTCTGGGGTTTCTCTGAGGATTTCTCAAAGTTCGTGGTCTTTGTAGACTCAAACACAGTGGCAGAATTCGATGCTGAGTCAATTGGCCATTTCCAGGAAGTCATAATGGAAGAAATGGGGTTCGCTGGATACTTTCGCACCATCGACAGGAAGCTTACAGGCAAGAGGTAAGGGGTTTGGTGAGGGGCAATTAACCCCTCCTTTTCGTTACCCTTCCCGAGATGCCATTCTGGAAGGTTGATGTACCTTTTCCAGCCGAGCCAGTCGAAAATGTGGGTTCAAATCCCCTTCGGTTCACCAATATTCTAGGAAGGAATACAGAACATAAATGGAAGTCGACTTGCGTTGGCATGTGTTCAAATCGTAACCCCAACCCATGGAATGATGAAAGGGTTGAGCCTCGCCTGGGAAAAGACAATGGAGGAGGAAAGGGGTTGCTCAAATCGCTGGGGTCGCATTGAGCTAGGTGTGAAATGAAAC
>Ga0315282_10004706_pt1 | contig 23675 bp, 27 predicted proteins | sample YL17G07_20_MG_FD_203693 | JGI IMG/M metagenome (GOLD analysis project Ga0315282, IMG submission 203693) | Sediment microbial communities from Yellowstone Lake, YNP, Wyoming, USA - YL17G07_20 | ecosystem: Environmental > Aquatic > Freshwater > Lake > Sediment | place: USA: Wyoming | collected... | reverse complement strand
ATGCCGATGAACGCCCAGCAGCGAGCGTTTGTGAAAGAACAGTTGTCCGGTCTTGCCGACAAATGGCTGTTCAGCAGAGAGGTTCTCCCTGATGACAAGCTTTGCAGCACATATACAGTCAAAGCGGACGACCAGCTAAGCGCAATCGGCGACCAGTTTAAGGTGCCGTATGAAATCCTTATGCAAATCAATAATCTCGGCCGGCCCGAAGTGCTCCAGGCGGGCGGGACAATAAAGGTCATCAACGGTCCCTTCCACGCCCGGATATATCGCTCAAGCTTTACGATGGACCTGTTCCTTCAGAATACCTTTGTGCGGAGTTTCTCTGTCGGCCTCGGCAAACCGGGCAGAGAAACGCCCACGGGACTGTGGGTGGTCAAGCAGGGCGGCAAGCTGATAAAACCGCCCTGGAACGACCCCGATACCGGAAGAAGATATAAACCCGAAGACCCCGATTATCCTCTCGGCTCGCGGTGGATAGGGCTGGAAGGCGTCTCGGGTGCCGCCAAAGGCAGAACAGGGTTTGCCCTGCACGGCACAAAAGAGCCTGTTCAAATCGGCACCGCCGGTTCTCGCGGATGTATCCGCCTGCACAACGGCGATGTGATACTGGTCTATAATCTGATGATGCCGGGCCTCTCACAGGTAGAAGTGGTGGATTAAAATGATTGAATATTTTTGGCTGTTCAATCAGGTCATTTTTGTCCGGTAAGCGGAGAATGATAATCTAACCTTTTCACCCTTCAATAACATTATTTTTTGCTACCGGATAATTCTTTCTGCCCAGAGCACAACGGCTTCCGCCAATCGTACTGTTTCCTTGTATTCTTTTTCATCGATAGACTCAAAATCTCCGGGGTAACGGCTTATAACGGCGTAGTCAGTGAGGCTCGCTGCGTCTTCCACTTCCTGCGGCACAATGACGTCTTGTGGCAAAAAATCCAGAAGTGTCCTGATATTATGAGTCTTGGTGGGAGGAACACCCTTAGCAATTAGTACCGCTTTCAGCGCCTTTTCCGCCGCTTGTTGAGCATGAAAGCAAAGTCCTTCAAACAAAACCTTAGATGGCCGCGTCACACGAGCAAGCTCTAAATCGCTGTAGGCATAACGTAGCCAGTCAGCCGGACCTCCTAAAAAGCGACCTTCATGCGGCATATATTTCCTTGCCTTCCAGTATTATAGTTCGATAAATTAAGCCGATGTTATCTTTATGTTTTTCCAAATCACTCGGTGTTGCCACTAAAATATCAAAGGGGACCTCTAATCCTTTAATTTGCCGATATAATAGTTGTGCAGTCCGCCGGCAATGAACGCCTTCGGGCATCACCACTAGAACATCAATGTCGCTATCCGGATCCGTTTTGCCTCGGGCATATGAACCAAAAAGAATTATCTTCAGCGGATGTACAGCATCAATGATGCCTTGTACAAGTGATTCGATCGCTTCAGAATCAGGTAACATAACTAACCTCAATTTTACCTACATGGCTATTATTCCAACTGCCTGAATGTGAAGGTGGGGTGTTTGTTTTGACGTGCATTATCATCCTGACTATTGATTATACGGTCGAATCGCTTCGGCACATACTCCACTTTCCCGGTCTAACTCAACATAATTTTAGTTGTTTTTATGCCGACTCTCTTTTTACTTCCTGTCTTGCTGTGAACAACTCGACCTTGCCTTCGATAATCTCGCGTGTGATTACATATCTGGCGGGCTTGGGCTCTTCCGGCAGTTGATACATCAAATCAATCATCAACTGTTCCGCAAGCGAACGCAGGGCCCTGGCGCCGGTGTCATATTTAAGGGCTTTTTTCGCCAATGCACGCAGGGCATCGTCGGTGAACTGGAGCGTCGCACCTTCCATCTCAAAAAGGCTCTGATACTGTTTGCACAGGGCGTTCTTCGGCTTGGTTAAAATATCTACGAGCGCCTCTTCATTTAGGGCCGCGAGCGAGGCAATCACCGGCAGCCGGCCCACAAATTCGGGAATCATTCCGAATTCGATAAGGTCCTCCGGTATGACCTGCTCAATCATGTTGCTGTATTCTGCTTTTTCATTGGTTTGTCCCGCAAGTTCCGAGCCGAAGCCGATGAGTTTCTTGCCGAGCCGCTTCTTGATAATATTCTCTAGGCCCACGAATGTCCCGCCGCAGATAAAAAGTATATGCGTGGTGTCAACCTGTAGGTAGGATTGCTCCGGATGCTTCCTGCCGCCCTGCGGAGGCACGTTGGAGACGGTCCCTTCGAGCATTTTTAATAGCGCCTGCTGTACGCCTTCACCGGAGACATCCCGCGTGATTGAAACATTCTGATAAGTTTTGTGGAGCTTGTCTATCTCATCGACATAGACGATGCCCCGCTGGGCCGATTCCAAATCAAAGTCGGCGTTCTGCAAAAGCCGCAGCAAGAAGTTCTCAACGTCCTCGCCGACGTATCCTGCCTCGGTAACGGTGGTGGCGTCGCATATTGCAAACGGCACCTCTAACTTGCGGGCGAGGGTGCGGGCAAGCAGCGTCTTGCCGGAACCGGTCGGGCCTATCAGAAGGACGTTGGATTTCTCTATCTCGACATCGTTATTGTCGCTGTCACTGTGCAGCAGCCGCTTGTAGTGGTTGTGCACCGCAACTGACAGATACTTCTTGGCGTGTTCCTGCCCGATTACGTATTGGTCCAGGTACTCCTTTATCTCCCGCGGCGAGGGAACTTCCTTGAAGCTTACCTTTTTTCCAGTAGCAGCTTTGCGGTTTTGCCGGACGATATCGTTGCAGAGCTGGATGCACTCCGGGCAGATAAAGACTTTGTTCGGACCTTCTATCAGCGTGTCGGCCTGACTTCCGGACCGACCGCAGAAGCTGCAAATCCCTTTCGGATACCTGTTTGACTGCTTGGCCATAACTATCCTGTCGTTTCAAATTTTAAGTTTGGTTCACCAAAATCCAGCATATTATATTTCATCGGCGATATTTACGCAAGTTCTTAACGGACGCATATTTTTGTTCCCCCCGAATGTTGCTGTCGGGGGCTTGTTTTTCGGATTGCAACCGCGGACTTATTTCCCGTTTTTCCCGCTTCTCCCACAATATGTTTTGGCAAATTCCGCGCCCCGGCGCAGGGCCTCAGCGTTTAGAGGCAGCGTTTTATGATACCTCTCCGGAAAGGCATCGGGCAAAGAGGCCGCCGCCGCATCCGGCGTAAGGTGTCCTCGCTTTTGCAGATACGCGCCCAGCGCCACCATATTGGCGACCTTAATGCTGCCCAACTGGACGGCCAATTCATCGGCCGGCACCTTCAGTATCTGAACCGTCGCATCCAGTTGCGGCTCGCCATCGATAAGCGAGCTGTTCATCACCAACAGGCCGCCCTTTTTAAGCCGCGGGGTAAATTTATCCAGCGCGGCCTGGTTCATTACAATCAGCGAATCAGGATCGCTGACCACCGGGCAGGCGATGGGTTCATCTGCGATAACGACCATACAGTTGGCCGTCCCGCCGCGGACCTCGGCGCCGTAGGAAGGCATACAGGTTACCTCTTTGCCGGCCTTCATTGCCGTCTGGGCCAATAGTCTGCCGGCCAGGATAATCCCCTGCCCGCCGAAGCCGGCGATGATAATCTCCTCACAAAGCTCGCATCTCGTATTTCGCATCTCGTATCTCGTGCCAAGGGTCACGAAGTTCGTGTCACGTCCTTCAAGCAGCCAAGGGGAAAGACCTTTGTCATTTCTTTCTCTATCCACTCCATTGCTTCTGCCGGCGTCATTCGCCAGTAAGTCGGGCAGGCTGAAAGCAGCTCGACAAGCGACAGTCCCGGAACGCAATTAACCTGCAGCTCGAAGGCGTGTTTGATTGCCTTTTTGGCCTTGCGGACTTGAGCGGGGCCGCTTAGTGCGCATCGCTCAATATAGATTGCGCCGGGCAGTATTGCCAGAAGCTCGGATACTTGCAGTGGGTAACCCTCGCCGGCAGCGGTCCGGCCCTGCTGCGTTGTCGCTGTTACCTGGCCCAGAATGGTCGTTGGTGCCATCTGGCCGCCCGTCATTCCAAAGACAGCGTTATTTATGAATATCACAGTTATTTTTTCGGCTCTATGAGCGGCGTGGATGATTTCCGCTGCTCCAATCGCCGCCAGGTCGCCGTCTCCCTGATAGGAAAAGATTATTTTGTCCGGGTTGGTCCTTTTCATCCCTGTTGCGACCGCCGGCGCCCTGCCGTGTGCGACCTCAATCATATCGACATCGAGATAATTATACGCTAACACCGCGCACCCGACGGGAGCTATGCCGATAGTGCGGTCGTGTATGCCAAGCTCATCGATTGTCTCGGCAATCAAGCGATGGGCAATCCCGTGCCCGCACCCGGGACAATAGTGCGTCGGGCTGTCCTTGAGAGTCGGCGTTCGTGCAAATACCTTTCCCATCGACATCCTACCTTTTTGCCGATACGGTTTTCTTGTGAGGTATGGATAATTGCCTGATTTTATCCAAAATTTCGTCCACGGTCGGCACGCCGCCGCCGGGCCGGCCATAGAGTACTACCGGCGCCCTTCCCGCAACAGCAAGTTTGACGTCCTCGACCATTTGGCCGTTGCTCAGCTCAACGGCAAGAAAAATCCGAAATTCGTCGGCGGCCCTGCCGACCTGCTCCATCGGAAACGGCCAGAGCGTGATGGGCCGTATCCAGCCGGCCTTGATTCCCTCGGCCCTTGCTTTTGTCACCGCGCTGCGGACGATTCTCGCGGCAATACCATAGGCCACCACCACAATCTCGGCGTCATCGAGGCCGTGTTGTTCACAAAGGACTTCGCTCTTTTCTATCTGTTCATACTTGGCCTTTAACTTATAGTTCAGTTTTTCCAACGCTCCTTCAGCGAGCCATAGCGAGCGGACGATGTTCTGCGGCCTGTCCTTAGCTCCGGTCAAGGCCCAATCTTTAGGCGGCAATTTCCTTCGCGGTTTTTTCTCCAGCACTATCGGCTCCATCATTTGGCCGAGGATGCCGTCCGCGAGCACGACAACGGTCATTCTATACTGGTCGGCGAGGTCGAATGCCAGCGGCATACAGTCGGCCAGTTCCTGTACGCTCGACGGCCCGAGGACGATAGTTCGGTAGTCGCCGTGCCCGCCGCCTCGAGTGGCCTGAAAATAGTCGGCCTGCGATGGGGCGATATTGCCCAGGCCCGGCCCGCCCCGCATTACGTTGACCACTACCGCCGGCAGCTCCGCACCGGACAGGTAACTTATCCCCTCCTGCATTAAACTGATGCCGGGGCTGGAGGAGCTCGTCATTGCCCTTTTGCCTGTGGCCGATGCGCCGAACACCATATTGATGGCGGCCAGCTCGCTCTCGCACTGCACAAAGACACGGCCCTCCTCAGCCATCCTGCGGGACATATAGGCGGTGATTTCGTTTTGCGGCGTAATCGGGTAGCCGAAATATGCATCACAGCCGGCAATGACAGCCGCCTCCGCAAGCGCTTCGTTGCCACACATTAAAACCCGTTCGCTTATTTCTTTCACGCTATCACTCCCTCATTCTTGACATTCAACATAAATGGTGAATTGTAATTTTCAAAGAAATGTTCGGGAACTGCTATAACTGAAATAAGCTCGCCTTCCTCAAGAAGTATGTCAAATAGAAGGTCGCTCAAACTGTTTCTAACTTCAAAAGGATTCAGGAACTCATCAACCAGTACAAGTACATCGATATCCGAATCCCTCGCAGTCTCACCTCTTACATAAGAACCATATAATATAACCTTTTTGATTCTTTCCCCATACATATTCATCAGGTGTGCTTTTATTTGATTTATCAGGGGCTTTATTCTTTCATCCATTTTTCTTCACCCCCCTTAAAGCAGCAAAGCCTTTTTCATTCTTATATTTATCGAACTTAGATGCTTTGTCCCCGGATTCAGTTTTAGGAAGAGACAAAGAAATTTTTCCTGCATTTTTGCCGGATTTGTTTTCAATTCCTAATTCCTTAACATCTTTTGAAGGTATTACCCAAAAATTGTTATTTTTCTCAGTATAGAAGATGAAATAGAAATTGTCTCTGACACCAAAAGACATCGCAGCAAAAAAATTCCACTGTTTTGCCTCTTTTGACCTCGCTTTTATCTGAATATCCAAATACCTTTCATCATTTAGGCGAATAACACAATCAATCCCTTGGTCATCAACCAAAGTCATATAAACATCGAAATCACGCTTAAGCAACTCAGCAATTACTAAGTACTCTTGGCGTCTTCCGAAAGAGGCGGTGTCTCTATATTTCTTTTTATTCCTCATAGGACAAGTTGCAGATAACTTAAGATAACCTAATTACTTCGTTTGCCCCGTTAGATAACAAGCATCTAAGGGGGTCGGGTATTTCAAAGTTCAAAAGGTCTTGCTGGCTTGCCATGCTTTTTATCAGCTCTTTTGTTCCCCCGATATTTTTAAGAGCTGGTTTTTAAGCTCAGGAATCTTATTTTTAACTGTTTCCCAAACCAGCTCCCATTTTATGCCAAAATACCAGTGGATTAATTTATCCCTCATACCGGCAATTTCTTTCCAAGGGATTCCTTTATGTTTTGCTCTCAATTCTTTGCTTAAATTTTTCGCTGCCTCACCAATTATTTCAAGTGCTCTAACTACCGCATACTTCTTTTCTTTATTCTTGTAGAATTCTGCCTCAGTTATATTTGCGATAAACACTTCTATATCAGAAATCGCATCCAGTATGTCTTTTAGATACGGCTTATCTTTTTCCATAGATAACCCTCATCTCTTTTTTTACATCTTCTATTATGTGTGGGTTTATTGCGCTAAAAATTCCAAGGTCAACCTTTCGTCCAAATATCTTTTTAAATTCGTACTCTATATAAATTAAGTCGAAAAGGTCCTTACGACTCTTATCATTAAACTCTATTGCTATGTCAATATCACTTCTTCTGCTTTCTTCTCCTCTGACAAACGAGCCGAATATAGCCATAAAACTGATGTCATTGCCCTCACAAATTTTGAGCAGTCTTTCTCTTAATCCTTTTTTCATTAGTCTCGGCGGTAGAGTCCCGATTTTAACCATTTCATTTTTCCTCCTGCAGTAAATCCTTTGAATTATGAATATCTAATAACCTTTTTCTTGTAACTTGAATGGCAAACTTGGATAAATCGCAGCCGGCAATGATGGCTGCCTCTGCGAGGGCTTCGTTACCGCACATTAAAACCCGCTTTGTCACCTTTTTCCTTCTACCAAATAGAACTTGCTCTTGAGGAGTTAAAAATTCAAAATGCAAAGAGCAAAATTAAGGAAGTCATCCCGACTCATCGGGATTCCACATTTTTGATTTTTAACTTTTGATTTTTGAATTTTCCCGGTTCTCCGTCATCACAGTGAACTTCGATTGCGGCATCGGGGCAGACTATTGCACACACGGCACAGCCGGTGCAATCGGAGTTGGCCGCCTCAGCTGGGAAGTAACCGCTTTTGTTGGATTTTTTGGAAATAGTGATGCCATTTTTAGGGCATACAGCGACACACAAACCGCAGCCCTTGCACCGTTCCGTATCGATTTTTATCTTGCCGGCCATTTTTCGTATATCGTATATAGTTAATAGTTTGTAGTTCATTGTTCATAGTTCCGATTGTAACAAAACTTGGGGCTATTGTAAAATCAAAAACAGCCTAACGCATTGCGTTGTCCTTTCGGCTTGTTTGTCTCTATTTTACTTCTGGTAAAAGACCTGGTGTTTTTCATCAAAGTAAACATCCTGTTCGCCAGCCACGTCTTCCGGCTCAAGGCCGATGAGTTTTAGAGGGTTATAAAAGCCCATCGCAATCAATTCATTTATGCTGACCAGTTTCAGAGACGCCAGGTGGTTCATACATTGCAGTATTGTCGCCGATGAGCCGCACAGGTAGCCCGTCTGCGGGTCATACAATCGGCCGCCGTCCTCCAGTATTACCTTATGGCCGAGCGTTTCGTATCTGCCCGGCGGCAATCCAGCCAGCGATGAGGCATCGCTTATAACGATGCACCGCTGAGGGCCTTTCGTTCTGATAATGGTCTTTATGAGCGAAGCCGGCAGGTGATGGCCGTCGGTTATTACCGTTGCGACAAGACCGTCTTCGGCCAGAGCGGCCCATATCGGATTATTGTGCCTGTGCAGATGCATCGGCACACCATTGCCGAGATGAGTAACCGCCTTGGCGCCCGCACGCACAAGTTTGGCCAAAGCGCCTTCATCCGCCATTTGATGACCGAGTGCAACGGTGATGCCCCGGCTTGCCGCACAGCGGGTCAGCTCTTCCGCCCCTTCCAATTCCGCCGCTATGGTCAGCATTTTCACCTTGCCGCCGGCCCAGGCAATCAATCTCTCAAGGTAAGTGACATCGGGCCTTCTTACCCACCTGGAATTGTGTGCGCCCCTTGCGCCATCCAGGGCGGATACGAAAGGTCCTTCGATGTGAATGCCGAGCAAATGCCCGCGAAATTCTCCGCCTTCGGCGGACTCCATTGCCTCAGCCATTATCGCCAGATTATTTTTATAGACCTCATCGGGGCTTGTGATTATGGTCGGCAGAAACGCTGTAGTTCCGGCTTCGAGCAACTGCCGGCAGGCCCGTATAAAATCGGCTTTTGTCAGGCCGGCGGCGGAAAAATCCACGCCCTTGTGGCCATTGACCTGCAGGTCAACCAATCCTGGTATCTTTGTTGCCATTTGAAATTAAGGATGCTGAATTTTCATCCAGAAAGATTTTGCAGTTCTTATGCTTCTGAAGTATCGATGCCGGACACATATTCGTCACCGGCCCTTCGAGGGCATTTCTTGCCGCCTCGGCCTTACGTTTCTCCGGCACGGTGACGATAAGGCATTTACTTTTCATAATCTGGTTGATGCTCATCGATATCGCCCGCCGGGGCACCTGCTCCAGCGTCTCAAACCACCCTTCGCCCAACTGCTGCCTCCTGCATTTTTCGTCCAGCTCCACGATAATGTAAGGCCGCTCGGTCTGAAAATCCGCAGGCGGGTCGTTAAATGCAAGGTGGCCGTTTTCGCCGATCCCTATCATTGCAACATCAATCGGATTCGCGGCGATAACAGCACCCAACCGCAGGCATTCCTGCCGTGGGTCGGCGGCGTCACCGGTGACAAAATGCGCCGCCTTCAGGCCCCCGAATGTCTCTGTCAGGTCAACAAACCGCTCCTTCAAATACTTCCTGAAACTGGCAGGGTGATTGGCCGGCAGACCTGTGTATTCATCCAGGTGGAACATCGTTACTTTGGACCAGTCAATTCCCTCGGCGGCGACAAGATTTTCGAGCATCTCAAGCTGGCTTGTCCCCGTGGCCAGAATAATGTTGGCCTGCCCTTTTTTCTCTATTGCCTTTCTGATGGCTTTTGCCGCCTCGGCCGCAGCGGCTTTGCCTGACTCCTGCTTGCTCTTATAGATAAATTTTTTCATATCCTCTTTTCCTCTAAAGAAAATCTGCGCCAATCATACGAAATCGACGCCCGCCCGTCAACCGGCGGGTCAAACAACCAACGCCTTGATACGCCCTGCTGCAAATATTATTCACATTTACTCTTTACACAGGACGAGCCGAAAGTTGATAATTTCCTCTTAACCAGCTCCGCCTGAGCCTTGAAGAAGAACCAAAATCCAGCGGCTGGCTAAAGGAGACCGAGTATGAGAAACAGTAACAAGACTATCGTGTTATTTGTCGTCTTGATTTGCATCCTGCCGAACCTTGTGTCGGCTGAGCAGGCCAATCCTTCCGATATCCTCTCAACACTCGACAAGAATCACCCGAGATTGATGCTGAAGGACAAAGACATTGCGAATCTCAAGCAGCAATATGCAGCCGATAAGGTCTTGCAAAAATGCCTCAAAGAATCGCTCGAACAGGCGGATGGCTATCTTGATAAACCAATGCTCAAATATGAGAAAATAGGGCCCCGCCTTCTGCACGTCAGCAGAGAATGCATGCATCGGATTTATGCGCTGGGCCTGGCGTGGCGATGGACCGGCGAGGAAAAGTACGCCAAAAAGGCCGTGGAGAACCTGCTGACCGTCTGTGCATTCAACGATTGGAATCCATCCCACTTTCTCGACACAGCCGAGATGTCACACGCAGTCGGTGTCGGTTACGACTGGCTATATTCTTATCTCGACGCCCCTACGCGGGAGAAAATCAAGGCGGGTCTTATCAAGAACGGCCTTGAGCCGGGACTGGTCGCATACGAAAAACAAGGATGGTCAAAAAGCGAGCACAACTGGAACCAGGTCTGCAACGGCGGCCTGGTTGCAGGTGCGCTTGCCATTGCAGAGTCCGACCCGCAGTATGCCGAGAAGATTGTCGCCGCTGCAATCGAGTCGCTGCCGCGTGCCCTTAATAGTTACAATCCCGACGGCGCATGGGGCGAAGGGCCCGGCTACTGGAGCTATGCCACGCATTACACGGCTTATGGCCTGACCGCCCTGCAGACCGCCTTGGGCAAAGACTTCGGCCTATCGAAAACCGATGGTCTGGCGGAGGCGGGGAATTTTGTGATTTACACGACCGGGCCGACCGGGTTATTCCTGAACTTTGCCGACAGCGGCGAAAAAAATACAAGACGGCCTATGCCGTGTATATTCTGGCTCGCCCGCACTTTCAACAATCCGTTGTATGCCGAGGATGAGCGCTCGCTGATTGCCGGATACACTGCAAGTCCCCAGCACATAATATGGTATGTCCCTGCCCCCCAGAAAAAACCGCCAGCGAAGAAACTCGACTGCTATTTCCACGGGTCTGTCGAAGTAGCTGTCTTCCGCAGCTCCTGGGACGACCCCGATGCATTATTTGTCGGCGTCAAGGCCGGCTACAACCAGGTCAATCACGGCCATCTCGACCTCGGAAACTTTGAGCTTGATGCGATGGGCGTGCGGTGGGCGTGCGACCTCGGCTCGGACAATTACAATATGCCCGGCTACTGGGACAAGAAAACCGGCGGCCAGCGGTGGTCTTATTACCGCTTAAACTCCGCCAGCCACAATGTCCCTCTGCTGAACGGCAGGAATCAGGACCCGCAGGCCGCATCCCGCTTTGTAAAGGTGCAGACAGAAACTTCGCAGCCATTTGCGATTGTCGATTTGACGGATGCCTACAAGGAATCTGCAAAGAAGGTGACAAGAGGCGTCGCTATGGTGCAGAACCGCCGGGCAGTCCTCGTGCAGGATGAGTTCCGGATAGAAACCCCCTGCGAGCTAACTTGGGGGATGACAACGGACGCCAAAATCAGCATCAGGGAAAAAGGCGTCGCAGTCCTTGCCATTAAGGATAAAGAGCTGATTGCGAAAGTCCTCTCGCCTTCCGGCGCAGAATTTGCGGTCGAATCTGCCGAGCAGAAGCCGCCCGAGAAGGCCAATGAAGGGGTAAGCCGGCTTGTGCTGCGGCTGCCGGATTCCAAAGGCAGCATCCAGGTGTCTATTTTATTGTCGCCGGCCTGGAAAGATGGCAACATCACTAAGACAGTGGAACTAAAACCGCTGGAGAAATGGTAGTGCCGTTTCTAAAAGATTAGTATCACTTTTTGTCATTCCCGCGAAATCGAAGATCCGACCTCAGGCGGAGCGGGAATCCAGGAAACCGGCGAAAAAAGGAAATTGGCTGCTTTTTCGGCAAGTTATGACAACCCGGAAAAAAGTAACAGTTATTTATTAGAAACGGCAGTAGTAACATAAACTCAAAACTGAGGAAGGTCTCAAATGCAAAATCGCGCGGGCAGTATTTTGAGGATGTTCATCATCGCCATATCAATTTCGGCATCTGGATTATGCAGTGACATCTTTGCGCAGGACCCAAACAGCAAAAAGCCGCAGCTTTGTCAGGGTAATTACCTCACCGAAGAGGCGGCGAAGGAGCAGCTTGAGCAATTTGCAAAAAGCTATTCCACCCTGGAGCAGTGGAAAGACCGTGCCAGGCGTATCCGTGAGGGCATTTTGCGCGGCGCGGAATTACTTCCTATGCCAAAAAAGTGTCCGCTCAATCCCATTATTCACAGTAAGCGCAAATACGATGGCTACACGGTTGAAAACGCAGCGTTCGAGAGTCTGCCGGGTGTGTTCGTAACGGGCAGTTTGTATCGCCCGCAGCAAGGCAATCCGACAGACACTGGCGGATTCGCCGCTGTATTGTGTCCACACGGTCACTGGGGCGACCAGAATGACTATGGCCGGTTCCGGCCTGACCAGCAGAAACGATGCGCGGCCTTCGCACGGATGGGTGCGGTCGTTTTTTCTTATGATATGGTTGGCTGGGGCGACTGGAAAAATGCCGGCTGGAAGCACAGCCGCCCGAAGGTCCTTAAATTGCAGCTCTGGAACAGTATCCGTGCTGTTGACTTTCTTACCTCGCTAAAAGATGTGGACCCAAAGCGCATCGCTATTACCGGCGCATCCGGCGGCGGGACGCAGTCGTTTATGCTGACGGCGGTCGATGACCGCATCGCCGTGTCGGCGCCGGTAGTGATGGTCTCGGCCCATTTTTTTGGCGGCTGCAACTGCGAAAGCGGAATGCCCATCCACAAAAGCGATTCGCACGAGACAAGCAACGTGGAGATTGCCGCCCTCGCTGCGCCGAGGCCGCTATTACTTATCTCGGATGGCAAGGACTGGACGAAGAATGTTCCCGACGTGGAGTTCCCTTACATCCGGAATGTCTATCGCCTCTATGGGGCCGAGTCCAGCGTTGAGAACATACATCTGCCCGATGAGGGGCACGATTATGGCTTGTCCAAACGCATCGGCGTCTATAAATTTCTTGCCAAGCACCTTGGCCTTTCGCTCGATAAAGTCACCACGCCCGATGGCTCAATCGATGAGGGCTTTGTCGTCATCGAAAAGCAGGATGATATGCTTGTCTTCGACCCCAACCACCCCCGCCCCGCATACGCCGTCCTTCCAGACGCAAACGAACTGCCCTGGGATTAACCTGCGTTAAAAAAATAATAAAAGCCAGGGATGTTACTCCGGCTTTTTCAGTTCTTCGGCCTTGGGAAGGTCTTTGAGGGAGTTCAAGCCGAAGACTTCGAGGAACCTTTTTGTTGTGCCGTAGAGCATCGGCCTGCCGAGGACCTCGGCCCTGCCAATAATCTTGACGAGTCCCTTATACATAAGACTTCGAATCAGCTCGCCTGCGGCAACGCCCCTTATCGCCTCAACCTCGGCACGCATAACCGGCTGCTTGTATGCAACTATCGCGAGCGTCTCGAGGGCGGCGGGACTAAGCTTGCTGTCGCTTCGGTCGTGCAGAAGCTTTTTGAGCCAGTAATTGTAAGGGCTTAACGTGAGCATTTGATAGCCGCCCGCAATCTGCTCAATCCGAAATGCGTTGTTGTTGGACTGGTACTTGTTATTCAGGTTTTCGACGTGCTGGCGGACCTGCTTTACGGTCGTCTCGGCGATATTGGCCAGCCGCTCTGCCGACAGCGGCTCATCGCTGGCAAACAAAACCGCCTCTATGACCGACTCGACCGTCGGCTGAAAATCCTCCGGCGGCTGCGATAAATCGGTTTGCTCTTCAATATCAAATCTTTCATCTGCGTCAGAAAGTGGCGTTTGTTCCTGCTGCTTTTCGGTCATACGTTTTTCCATCTAAATGGTTCTGCATCTTTCTTACTTACCCTGATTGTCACCTGCTTGAGCTGTTTTTGCAACTGTCTGGCCAGATTTTTGAGCATAAATCGCTCGGAAACAGTATGGCTCAGACAGATGCAGGTCAAACCCGCCTCTTTCGCAGCCAGCGCCTGATGGTGCTTGAGTTCGCCGGTAACATACAAATCTATCCTTGCAGCGATAACCGAATTGATGAGTTCGCCGCACGAGCCCGCGCAGACCGCCGCCGTTTTGACTGACTTCTTCGCATCGCCGATTATGCCTACGGCCTGTGCGCCGGTATGCCTCTTGAGTTTCCTTATAATCTGCTCTATTCGCGATGGCTGCACCAATTTACCGATTCTGCCTAAGCCGAATTTCGCCTGCGGATTGTATAGCTTTATGCAGTCGAAGGCCGGCGTCTCATAAGGGTGCGCCTTTTTCATTGCGGCGATACAATCATCAAGTCTTTCCGCAGGCACAATCGTCTCGAATCTCACCTCGGGCGTTTTTTCAAGTCTGCCTTTTTTGCCTATAGCCGGTCTTGCGCCTTCCAGGGGCAGGAATGTCCCCGTCCCCTGCGTATAGAAACTGCAATTGCTGTAATTTCCAATCGCACCTGCGCCGGCTGCAAAAACCGCATCGGAAACCTTTGCGACCGCGTTGATGGGGACAAAAACAACGAGCTTGTACATATCAGATAAAGTAGTTTCAACAAAGTCTCCAATCGGGGTTGCATCCGCGATTCCGACAATTTCCGCAAGGCCGTCATTTACCCCGCCTGCGACCGCATCTAAAGCGGTATGAATTGAAAAGACCGCAATCCCGGCGCGAATCAAATTATGGACAACGCTCGCCGGCCCATCGGCAGGGACCTTCTTCAGGGCGCCCCAGATTACAGGATGATAACTTACAATCAAATCCGTCCTCAGCCGTTTTGCCTCGGCGAGGACGAGGCCGGTTACATCAATGGTGAGCAGAATCCTTTTTACATCCTGCCGGCTGCTGCCGATAAGCAGCCCCACGTTGTCCCATCCCTGTGCAAGCCGAAGCGGTGCTATCTTTTCAATCACCGCCGCAATGTCCTTTACCTTCATTTGTCTTCCCTCTTATTCGTTTTTGTATTTTCCGTGCCTGCTGATGCCTCACATTCATTTTTCACAAACTCATCGAATTCCTTTTGCAATTTTTTCGTCAGCGCTCCGACCTTGCCATCGCCCACCGTGTGCCGCTCGACATTCGTTACCGGCATAACCTGCATAATCACATTCGTCAGAAAAATCTCATCGGCATCCAGAACATCGTTTATATAAAGGTCTTTCTCGACAAATTCAATCGAATCCCGCATCGCAATCTGGCAAATGGTCTTTCTCGCCACGCCCGCGAGGACCGGCGTCGCAATCGGCGGCGTATAAAGGGTGGAGCTTTTGACCAGAAACACGTTGCTTATGCACCCTTCGGCGAGGCGATTGTCCGTCGTGAACCAAATCGCCTCGGCTGCACCTTTTGCGTGGGCCGATTTTAGCGCAATCATACGCGAAAAATAGCTGGTTGTCTTGTGCCCGTAAGTCGGTTCAGCGGTGTTCTGCCTGAACGGGCATAACACCACCACAACGCCGTTTTTGTAGTATTCCGGCGGGTAAGGCGTCAATTTTGTGGCGGTGATAAGCAGGGTAGGCCGGCGATTCTCATCGGCTTCGGCCATTGGGCCTGCGGTCATCGTCATCCGCAGGCGTGCATCGCTCAACTGATTTGCCGCAAGAAGCTCGTAAATAGCATCAGTGATATATTCTCTTGTATATGGGTGATTTATGGATAAACTCTTTGCACTAAAGAGAAATCTGTCGAGGTGGTCGCGCAGGCCGAAGACCACGCCGTTACAACTGCGCATCGTCTCGAAAAGCCCCGCGCCGTACAATAAGCCGCTGTCGCTTACCGATACGCAGGCCTTGTCGGCATCGACTAATTTGTCATTTAGAAAAACTTTTTCCATTGTCAATCTTTAGCGTATAGCGTACAGCGTATAGCGTATAGCGTTCAACGTTTAGTAAATAGGGTTAAGCATTCTATAGAGCATACTTCCTACCTCTTTGAGCAGGTTCTCTATCACAGCTACTTTGCTTACGTACTTCAGGTCAACAGCCAACAGGTAAAGGGTTTCGAGCTCCAGCAAAGAACCATACGCAATCGATAGGAACTGTTTATACTCTGCTTTATGTTTTCTGCCATATCCTTCAGCAATATTAGCGGGAACCGATATGGCTGCTCTCCTCATTTGCAGAGACAATCCGTAATCCTCCGATTTCAGGAACCCTTTGGTAATCCTGTAGATTTCCAAAACTAACCGATAGCTTTTTTGCCAGACAATAAGGTCTTTGAAGGATTGTGTCTTCATACTTGCACACTGCATGCTCTACACTCCACGCTATATGCTACCCGCTCCACGCTATCCGCTCTACGCTCCACGCTGTACGCTATTTATCCCTGCCAGAAGCGCCCTTGCCTTCGTGAGCGTTTCGTCCCATTCGGCCTGCGGGTCGGAATCCGCGACTATGCCGCCGCCGGTCTGCACGAAGGCCCTGCCGGCGGTGATGATAATCGTTCGTATGGCGATATTCAAGCCCGCCTCCAGCGGGCTGCCGTTTAAGCCGATAAAGCCGATGCTGCCGGTATAAACGCCTCTAACTGTCGGTTCGAGCCGGTTTATAATTTCCATCGCCCGAATCTTCGGCGCCCCGGTAATCGAGCCGCCGGGAAACATCGCGTCTAAAACATCGCAGAATGTAACATCTTCCCGGAGCTGCCCGCCGACGGTCGCCACCGCGTGAAAAATGGTCGGATAGGCTTCGATTGTCCTCGGCTGAATCACCGCCCGAGTTCCGGGCCGGCAGATTCTGGCCACATCGTTGCGTTCGAGGTCGATTATCATATTCAGCTCCGCCTGCTCCTTTTCGCTCGAAAGGAGCTCATCGAAGTTTTTTGCGTTAATCCGTTTTCCTTCGCCCTGTTCAGTGAGCCGCGGGCGTGTGCCCTTTATCGGCTTGGTCTTGATAAAGCCATCCTGGATTGTGATAAACATCTCAGGCGAGGCGCTTACGATGTGAAATTTGCCGGCGTCAATATATGCGGCGTAACCGCTTGGGTTGTAATAATTCTGCCAGTTGTAAAGCTCTATCGGCCTTGCGTCGAAATCGCACTCAAATCGCTGCGAGAAGTTTATCTGATAGACGTCGCCGTCACAGATATGCCGTTTTATCTTCTCAACGGCCCGCAGGTAGTAATTTTTGTCCATATTGGACCTGATTTGTTGAAAATCCATCCCCTCAATATCGGCAGACATCGGCTGCCGGATGTGAACCTTCTGTGATTCAGCCAACAACCTCTCCAGGCCGGCCAATTTTTCTTCCGGCCTTTCAACATCATCAGGCATCTCCAATGCAATCAGCCAGAAGGTCTTTTCGATATGGTCGTATGCAATTAACCTGTCATAGAAACACAGCCGAATCAGCGGCATCCCAAGGTCGTCTGTTACCGCCCCCGACTTGCCGAATGCCGTCGGCTCGATATATCGACCGAGGTCATAGCTGAAATATCCTATCCACCCGCCGCAAAAAATCCCTTTTGGCAAATCATCCTCGAAATCTTCTACAAGTCTGTATTTATCCAGGACCTTTTGCAGTTTCCCGAAGGGGTCTTTTTGCCCGGCATAAAATTCAAATACCTCTCTTGGCTCGGCAGCCCAGCAGCTGAATCGGCCCGCCTCTGCCTTCGCTTCATTGCCTCCGAGAATCGACGGGAGTCTTCTTACAGCGAAGACCTCGCTCAAGGCCGGCAGGTCGGTCGATATACGCGCCTTTTTGTAGTGCGGCCTGGAGAGTATAGACTTACTCGCTCTGGCAGCCGTTACCGTTGTCATTCAGCTCTCCCGCCCTAAGCTCGTTTATTATCTGCACACCCGAGGAAGTGCCGATTCTTTCCGCCCCTGCCTGCAGCATTTCGATTGCCTGCCTTGCGGTCCTGATTCCGCCTGCCGCCTTTATCCTGCATTTCGGGGCCGTCTCCTTCATTAGCTTCACGTCCTCGGTTGTCGCGCCGCCCGCAGGATTCAGCCCGGTGCTTGTCTTTATAAAATCGACGCCCGCATGCTGTGCGATTTCGCAGGCGAAAATCTTTTGCTCCTGCGTTAAGGCAGCTGACTCGATTATCACCTTAAATAGCACAGGCGGCCTCATCGACCGGCAGACCTTCAGCGCCGCCCATAACTGATTAAGTAAATACGCCCCGTCGCCTTCAATTATCGCCGCCAAATCGGCGACCATATCAATCTCATCCGCGCCGGCAAAGATTGCCTCTTTCGCCTGGGCGACCTTTATTTTTGTCGTGTCCGCCCCAAGAGGCAGACTCACCACTCCACCCACCGCAACCTTCGACCCCGATAGTAATTCCGCCGCCAGAGCCACCCACCGCCCATTTACGCACACCGTACGAAAGCCGTAATCCTTCGCCTCTTCGCAAAGCCGCACGATTTGCTCTTTAGTTGCTGTCGGCGTAAGCAGCGTATGGTCAATATACTGCGCCAATTCCTTATCCGAGATTCTCCGTTCGCAATTCAACATTCAATATCCAGGTTGGCATCACGCACCTTCTGTTGCTGTGATCCAAGAGCAGTAAAGTTTCGGCACCAAATGGACACTAATCACGTATCAATAATTAATTCGAATGTTATTCCCTGCCCGACAGAGGTTCGCAACCACAGGGCATAAACTGCCGCTTCCGAATAAAGAGTTAGAAACCCGCATTAACCGCTATTCAAATCGTTGCTGATTAAGAGCAAAATGGGTCTTTAGAAGATTTTTTCTGGGGCAGTTTTTGCGATAGAATTAAAGGCCTAATCAAATACATAGCGATAGCTAAGAATGCTAACAAAGATACAATCTGAAAGCACATAGATAACGGTGTTTTGACGCCCGTTGAGGTTAATATTGACAAAGCAAAAGTGATAACAACACCTACAATCGACACGCATAAAAGATAAACACCGAACATTACAATCTGATTCGTTCCCTTTTCAAGACTTTCAACCTTTACATTTGTAGTCTGTATTTCCGTCTTTAGTGATTCGATTTGTTCCTTCGCCTCCCGTAATCTTGCGACAAAGACCAAACCATGCTGAGCACTCTCGTCCCTAAAAAATTCTCGTTCCATGTCTTCCCCGCTCTCAACTGGTAACTTCTCAACTGGCTCCGGTACACGGAAGAACTGTAAAGAAGCAATCTGTGTTTCTCCTGGCACCAGTTTGACTTTCTCCGAACCGAGATTCGCAACAAGAAAGTGAATTCTTTCATCTTGTTTTGGCACCCAGGATCCGTTTCACTCCTCCATTCCGTAACCCGGATCCACGATGAGCCCTGTAAGTATCAAAACACCATTTCGCGCAAGTCCAAATTTTATGCCAATGTTGCCTGCAAGTGTCCAAGGCATGTGGATTTTCTCATAGCTTGATATGAACGCTACGTCGCCTGGTTCGAGAACGATGAACGTGTCTCTTTTTTCGCCTTTCTTGTACTTTCTGTACCCCTTCCCATTTGGACCGTCTTTGCTGGGCACAACCAGGAAGTCATCCGCCACGCGTAGGTCGTATGCAGCTCCTCTTACATTTTTCTCATCCCAGGTTTTGTCTTTAAATATTTTCTCAGCCCTTAGCATATTCAGCAAATCGGTTCGTCCTAAGATACAAGTTTCATCTGACATTTGTGTGTCTCCTTCCTAGAATTTCCTTATATTTATCTTTGCACCAAGTACAATTAATACCGCAAGAGAAATCACAAGGAGGATACTTTCGTGAGAACCATCTACTAAAAAAGTCTACATCCTCTAGTTCCGACACTTCTATATTAAACTGCTCTTCGATTAGTGATTTTGCTGGTTTCCCAGGGTCAACCCATAGATTGACTATCTTGCCTTGATAATTTTCGGAAAGATATGTTTTGATAAGAAATGTTACATGCTCGACAGGATTTGTCCTGCCCGTGATTTTAAAATTTGATATACCAGTGTGCTCTTTATAAAATTTCAGGTGCTGAGGCAAAATGAAACATGCGATTAGCCAAGCAACCGGGTTACCCCTTCGTGCATTATGGCATCGAGCAAACGGCCAATTAGAAAAGTAGTCTTTCTCGTTTCCCCCTGTGGTGGAGCAGTTGTAACAAGCGTCTCTCATTATTCCCAAACATGGGGATAGGCCAAACATACAAAATTCATTTGCTAATAGGCAAGGGCTAATATTGTATCTTTTAGCAGCCTCATTATACTTTTTCAGGAACTGAATATCCCTATTTAAATATATGTTCATATGAACCTTGTCAACATTCCATTCAGCATAAATTGGAAGGTTCGTTATGAAAGTCGGATGAACTATTGTTGATATGTCGATTGGTACAATGCAGTACTCTTTGGCGATTTCTATCAGGAGAGGATTTGAGAACGTCAACCTTGAAACTCCAACGTCTTCAAGCATCTTGAATGTGTCGCCAAAAATTCCCTTCTTTTTATGTAGCTGTTTTATCCCGTCAATAAATGTACCATTACAAGCATAATTGATCCCAATGTGATTATCCCTTGCTTTTGCCACATACTTTTTGAAATGAGCCAAACTAACATTCGGAATGCGGTAGTCTGGCCTTGCCGAAGGAAGGGGTATGTACGAACTTCTCAAGCTACCGTATAACTCGGAGACTCTGATATTCTTATCTTGATACTTTTTATTCAACTCGATGATCAAATCTAATTGTTCAAAATCCCAGGTGCATCCTATTATGAGGTTAATTTCTTCCATTTCCCATTCTCGTCAAACAAATTCATGGTTTGTGACTCGTATCTCTAAAGGTTCCTCAGTCTCTGCTGCCTGTCGTGGCTCTTCAGCGCCGCAATCATCTCGCCCAGGTTGCCGGTCATTATTTTGTCCAGGTTGTAAAGCGATAAATTTATCCTGTGGTCGGTGACGCGGTTCTGCGGGAAGTTGTATGTCCTGATTTTTTCAGAACGGTCGCCCGAGCCAATCATAGTTCTTCGCTGCGAATCCCGCTCGGCCCTTTTCCTGCTCTCGTGAAATTCGTAAAGCCTGCTTCGCAGCAGCCGCCAGGCCTTGGCGCGGTTCTTGTGCTGGCTCTTGTCCTCCTGCATACTGACGGTAATGCCGGTCGGGATATGTTCGAGCCGGATGGCGCTGCTGACTTTATTGACGTTCTGCCCGCCCGGACCGCCGGCCCTGCTTACGTGCTCAATCACGTCGCCGGGATTTATCTGGATGTCAAGCTCCTCCGGCTCAGGCAGCACCGCCACAGTCGCGGCGGAAGTGTGAATCCTCCCCTGGGCCTCGGTCTCGGGGACACGCTGGACACGGTGACATCCTCCTTCGTACCGCAGCTCCGACCACACACCCGGGCCCTTGACGGCGAATATCACCTCGCGAAAACCGCTCTTGTCCATCACGCTGAAGTCGAGCGGCTCGACCTTCCACTGGCGGTCGCTGGCGTATTTAACGTACATATTGTACAGGTCCCGCGCAAATAGCGCCGCTTCTTCCCCGCCGGTGCCCGCCCGTATTTCCATTATGACCGAATCTTTGCCTCTCTCGTCCGCCATTATCAGCGTGTCCTGAAGCTCCTCGAGCAAGGCGGCCTTTTTCGCCTCAAGCTGCTGCAGTTCCTCTTTCGCCAGGCCCTTTAGCTCGTCGTCGGCGGTGCTGTCCTGCAGGAGATGCTCGGCATCGCTTATGCCCGCCGCCACCGCCTTGTATTCGCGATATTTCCTGACGATGCCCTTGAGCTTGCCCTGCTCTTTGGCCAGGGCCGTCACCTTAGCGGGGTCCGTGACAACCTGCGGGTCGGCAAGCTGCTTTTCAATTTCGTTGTAGCGCTGCTCGAACTGTTCGAGCTTCGCAAGCACGATTTCTTCTTCTTTAGTCATAAAACACAAGACGCAAGACATTTACGATTTCGACATTCGACATTCCCTATCCACTAACCCCTATACCCTATTTTCGTCCGGCGGCGGCAAACCAAAATAGCGAAAGCTCCTATCCTGAGTCATATCAAAATGGGAGCTTACGCTGTAAACTGAAAAGCCGGCTATTGTTTCTGGTCTTTCTTTTCCTTTTTCATGTAGCCCGTGCCGTACTTTTTCTGGAACCGCTCTATCCGCCCGGCGGTATCGACGTATTTTTGCTTGCCCGTATAGAACGGATGGCACGCGGAGCAAATCTCTGCGTGGATTTCTTTTACCGTGCTGCGGGTCTCGAACGTATTGCCGCAGCCGCACCGAACCACAACTTTATGGTATTCCGGATGTACACCTTTTTTCATAAAGACAATTCTCCAGGAAATAAATCAAAATCTCGATTATACCGGCTTTCGCCCGTGTTTCAACAAAAACTTTTTCACCTTTAACCCGCATATTTCATCAGTTTTGCGAAAACGAGACTTAACTTGTTGTTACTTAAGAGATTACGTATACACCCAAAAATTACACACTGTAACTTGCAGAAAAATAGCCCAAATCACACCAAATGTCGTAAGTTCTTTAATAAAAAATACTTAACTCTCTGTGTTCTCTGTGCACTCTGTGGCTTTGAAAAATTCGGGTTAACAAAAGACCTGATGTTTGAACACCGGTTTTGAGGCAAAAATCGCACCGCTTTTTCAGCAGATTGCCACACGAAAACCTCGAAAAAACCGGATTGTTCAGTATCTGCACAACACACAAGAAAATTTGTAAAAAATCGCACAAAACAGTTGACATTGTTCGATAACCAATTAAAATACAGTTATGTTAATCGAAAATCAAACAAATATCGCGGCGGACAAAAAAATGGTGTATAACGTTCAGCAGATAGTGTTTCCGTTGTTCCTTTTGGCGGATCAAGAATCAAAGTGCAATCCGCCTTCGTAGCCGTCGGCTGACTACGGCGGAGTAGGCAAAGCAAAACTACAATGCAAAACTCAAAAAGTCCACAGTTTTACGCTTTCCGCTTTAGGTTTCAAGTTTCTTTGTGCCTTGTGCACTTGTGTCTTTAAGCCAACCTATGGCCAGCGAAACAGTCGAAAAAGAACGATATCTTAAGATTCCTTGCCACATCCTCAACATCCCTCATCTGGGCTTGTGTGAGAAGGTGCTGTTTGCCCACATATATTCCTTCGGAGAAAAGGGCCGCTGGCAAAGCAACGAAACACTGGGCGAGATATTTATGGTATCACCGTGCACCGTTTCGCGATGGCTGGGCAGAATAAAGCAATTTCTGTACGTCAAGAATCCAAAGGGCTATTATCGGACGGTATGGGCGAAGTTGCACAGGGCTGTCCGGGAAGCGGTCGAAGTCCACTTCAGCAGAAATGCTAAACACCCTACGCAAAAATGCTCAAGTGACTATAGCAAATCTGCAATCCGACTTAAGCAATTCTGCGTAACTACTAATAACAATACTAAGAAAGAAACTATAAAAGAAATTATATCGCCGCCTTCGCCTTTGCCTGCCCACCGGCAGGCTTCGGCGGCTCTTGAAGAAAGGAAAGAGCACACCAAAGTTCTTATTGAACAGCTTAAAGCCGGCTTTGGTCTGCCGCACGGCCGTATCAGGCCCGCCCTGACCGAACAGGAATTCGAAGCCGCCAGACAACGCCAAAGAGCTGCACTTTTACAGGACCAAAAAACTCCAATCCCGTTACAGCCGGTGAAACTCTGAACTCTCCCTTGTTTTTAATCGATATAGAATTTGACGCAGCAAAACCGAGGCGAAGAACGCCCCCTTTGCGGGTCAAATAAAAACGGAGTCGGTATAATGCGAATCAGATATGCCGTTTCAACAATGGTGTTCTGGGGCCAGGAGCACGGCCTCTCCTTTGAGCAGGAGTGCCGGTTCCTGAAATCCCTGGGCTTCGGCGTGGAACTGTGGCCCAATATCAAGGGCCAGAGTGAATGCCGTTACCAGCGGCGGAACTGGCCCCGCCTTGCCGCCGCCACAAAAGGTATGCTGGTTGCGATGCGTTCCCGCGATGACA
>Ga0315282_10004705_pt1 | contig 23677 bp, 11 predicted proteins | sample YL17G07_20_MG_FD_203693 | JGI IMG/M metagenome (GOLD analysis project Ga0315282, IMG submission 203693) | Sediment microbial communities from Yellowstone Lake, YNP, Wyoming, USA - YL17G07_20 | ecosystem: Environmental > Aquatic > Freshwater > Lake > Sediment | place: USA: Wyoming | collected... | reverse complement strand
GCCGACATCCTTGGTGCACAGGGCTTTCAGGTCGATCTCAGACCGAACCTGCCTGCAGACGAGCTCAGGAGAATCATCGATGTCTACGATGCCCTCATCATCCGGAGCGGGACGCGGGTGACGGCGGAGATCATTGCTGCAGCCAAAAGAATGAAAGTGATCGGCCGGGCAGGCGCCGGCGTGGACAACGTCGATGTCGACGCTGCCACCCGACAGGGCATCGTTGTCATGAACACGCCGGGGGGCAACACGATCGCAGCTACAGAGCACACGCTCTCCTTGCTTCTTTCGCTCTGCCGGAACGTGCCGCAGGCGAACGAGTCGATCAAGCAGGGAAAATGGGAGCGATCGAAGTACATCGGCACGGAGCTTTCCGAGAAGACCATCGGCATCATCGGTCTCGGCAAGATCGACAGGGAGGTGGCCCTCCGGTGTCAGGCGTTTGGATCATCAACTGCGCCCGAGGAGGGATTGTGGATGAAGGAGCCTCCGGTCAATCACCAACTCGTCCAACACCCCCGCGTGATCGCGACGCCGCATCTCGGTGCTTCGACGGAAGAGGCGCAAGAAAAGGTCGCTCGTCAGATTGCTCTCCAGGTTGTCGACTTTCTCAAGGAGCGCGGGGTCTCGGGTGCCGTCAATGCAGAGGCACTCCAGACGGCCCTCAAGAGCGAGGTCAAGCCGTACGTCTTACTCGCCGAGAAGCTCGGCAGTCTCGTGGCACAGGTGATGAACGGTCAACTCAAGAAAGTCGTTGTCACGTGCAGCGGCGCGTCGCTGTTCCCATCGGTGGAGCTTCTCACCGCCGCGGTGCTGAAGGGAATCTTCACCCACGTTATGTCCGAGCCGGTGAACCTGGTGAACGCGCTGGTGATCGCGGAGGAGGTCGGCCTCCTCGTCGAGCAGCAGAAAGAAAGTGAGAGGGATTCCTACACGAATCTGATCACGCTACGGTACGAGACCAACAAGGAGGCGCGCCGGTTCTCCGGGACGGTCTTTGGCAACATCCATCCGCGGCTCGTCCGAATTGATGACTTCCTGTTGTTTTATTCGAACATCGACAGGCCTGGCATGTTGGCAGGTGTGGGTGCGATTCTTGCCGCTGAAGAGATCAATATCGCAGGGCTTTCGCTGGGCCGCGACCAGCCTGGCCGGAAGGCCCTCACTGTCATTAATGTGGACAGTCCAATTCCTCCCGACGTTCTCAGGAAGCTCGGGGAGATCGACGGGGTCTTTGAGGTCAGAGCGGTGAGGCTTTGAGCTCCAGTGTCAGGAGGTTGGCGAGGTGAAGGCGGCACTCGTTTGGGAAGGGAGCGGGGCTGGGGTGACATATTCGTCAATATGTGGTGTATCTACGAATTCCGGGTCTTTCGTGAATTTCCACTTGACAAACGGTGCAACAAGTCATATATTTGACCAGTTTGTTCCACACATACCCCATCTCAGTTAGCATACCATCAAGAAGGAGGTGATCTGCTGATTCGAGTGGTTCGTGGCGTCTGAGAACGCTCGAGACGAAACCTTGTGACAGCGTTTCCTCATGTTCTACCTGCCGATCGTCCCCTCGCGGGACGTCGACTCTGTCAAGAGAACCTTTTTAACTCACATCTCTACACATCAAGGAGGTATGATATGTATCGTAAACTCCTCGTGGCTTTTGTCGCTTTGTTACTTCTTCCTGTCTTCCTTCTCGCGCAGGATGGCAAGTTGCGCGGTAAGGCAACGGACAAGGAATCAGGCGAAGCACTCATCGGTGCTAACGTCGTTGTTGAAGGAACAGGCTTAGGCGCTGCGACGGATGTGAACGGAGAGTATGTCATCCTCGCTGTCCCTCCGAGTATTTACACAGTGAGGGTTACATACATCGGATATTCTCCGGTGACAATCTCCAACATCCGTGTGAACGCCGGGCTCACAACCACCCAGGATTTCGCGCTGTCGAGTTCGGCTGTTCAAGTACAGGCGGTGGAGATCGTCGCTGAGCGTCCGTTGATTCAGCGCAACACGACCAACACAGTTCGCATCACCACCACGGATGAGATCAGGGCGCTCCCGTTCCGCGGGATCCAGAACATTGTGACCCTTGATGCCGGTGTGGTCCAGCAAGGGGGAAACCTCTACGTTCGTGGCGGTCGAGCCGGGGATATCGGATATTCCCTCGACGGGGCGAACATCACGAATCCGTTCTCTAATAGTCAGAACGTAGGCATCATTCAGGAGGCGGTGGAAGAGGTTCAGCTGCAGGCAGGCGGTTTCACGGCTGAGTACGGCGGCGCCAACTCAGGGATCATCAGGACGACGATGAGGACCGGCGGATCGTCACTCAAAGCGACGGTTGACTATCAGACCGATGATTTTGCGAAACCGGGCAAGGAATTCCTCGGGACGACGTCGTTGGGACGGCGGGTCGGCATAGCGACCCTCGGCGGTCCGATACCGGGGATCTCGGGAGCGAGATTCTTCCTGGCCGGCCAGCATGATTATGCTCGCGACGATCAGCCGAGGTTCATCACACCATTCCGTTTTGACAGCTTGGTCACCGATGGTCTTGGTGCCCGTGCCGCAGGTTTGCCGCTGCCTGGGGCTGTCGAGATGAAGGAGAATTACCTGTACAACAACTGGAATTACACGAATTCCGTCCAGGGCACGCTCCTCTTCGATGTGAACCCGGTGAAGCTGCGCTTCTCGGGCAGCTATGAGTACCAGAAGAACATGAATGGAGGCGGCTGGCCTGGTGCTCTGGGGAACGTCTTTTGGACGAGAAACAGTCTCAGCGAAGCAAGCGTCATGTTCGGGAACTTGAAGGCGACTCACGTGCTGAGTCCGACTACCTACTACGAGGTCGGCGTGTCGTATCAGCGACGATCAACCAGAACCTACGACAAGGACTTTGGCGACAACTGGAAGGCGTATCAGGATAGCATCCCCAATGCCCAGCTCGGTTACACGGACTTCACCGGGCGCTATCAGCCGCCCCTCGTTTACAGCACCATCTTTGCTTTCCAGTTCACAGCGCCCGATGCACCGAACAACAGCTATTACAAGGGCCTGCAAACCGACCTGGCGGCGACGATCGATTTCACATCGCAGGTCTCGTCACAATGGGAGCTCAGAGCCGGCGGCCGGCTCGAGTCGTGGACCTACCGCAGCTTCGGGATCGACAATATCCGGAACTACCTGCAGTATCTCTACGGTGTCGATGGCCGGAGCCCGAGAAGCTTCACGAGCGACTACGAGCGCCGTGTGAGGTTGGTCCAGCAGGCTACAATTACGACGTTCGGCTACGATATCGACGGGAATGAAACTGAAGGCACCAGCTTCCCCGATCAGGGTATCACCGTCGACAAGCCGGTGAAACCCATTCTGGCATCCGCGTACATTCAGAACAGGTTCGAGTATCGGGACATCATCGTGAATGCCGGCGTCCGTTATGAGTACATGGCGCCAAAGGGTCCGAGCATCCCGCAGAGCGACTACAGCAGTCCGCCTGTCGATGCTGCCCTGAACATCGTGCAAGAATCCGCATTCACCGAGATGCCCTCCTTCAGCCTTCTGTTGCCCCGGATCAGCTTCTCATTCCCGGTGACAGACAGGACGGTGTTCTTCGCACAGTACGGAAAGTACGCTCAGTTCCCGCGGATGGATCAACTCTATACGGCCCCGCTGAGGTTGAGCCAGCGTATCAACCCTTCCCAGAGGGTCTCCTACTGGCTCGGCGGCACAGGGCAAATAGGAGTGGTGGCCTGGGGCGCGAAGCCGGAGCGGACGACGCAGTATGAAGCGGGCTTCCGCCAGACGTTGACGGACAACCTCGCCTTCACGCTCACCGGCTTCTACAAGGATCAGAAGGACCAACTCTCCATCCGCAGAACCTTCAGCGATCTGGGCGTGCCGCTCTTCGTTTCGTTGCAGAACGAGGACTTCGGAACGACGAAGGGGGTGGAGTTGACGCTGCAGTTGCGTCGTACCAACCGTCTGCAGGCCCAGGTCAACTACACGCTGTCGGATGCCCGCGGGACCGGCTCGGATGTGCTCTCCTCTCGGAATTCCGTGTCGGACGAAAGGAGCGCGCGTTTTCCGTTCTTCATCAATCCTCTCGATTACAATCAGACACACCGAGGCACGATCATGCTTGACTATCGCTGGTCCAAGGGCGATGGCGGGCCGGTTCTCGAAGGCCTCGGCGCCAACATCTTGCTGTCGTTCAATAGTGGTCACAACTACACGAAAATCAAAGAGCCGCAGAACCTCGGACAGGCGAACCCGTGGAACATCGGAGTCCGTGCTCTCCTGGACACGCGCAGCAGAAACCCCGTTGAGCCGATCAACTCCTCAACGACACCGTGGGTCTACAACATCGACCTGCAGGTGGGCAAGGTGTTCTACCTGAGCAACATCACCTTCGAGGTTTACGCCAACGTGCTCAACCTGCTGAACACCAAGCAGGTGGTCAACGTCTATCCGACGACTGGAGTACCACAGGATGATGGGTGGCTGAAGAGTCCGTTCGCCGAGCCGTACAAGGCGATCCCGCACTATACGGAGTTCTACAAAGCCATCAATCTCGAGAACCGATGGGCCCTCGGCTACAACAATATCGGGATGGGTGATCTCTACGGCTCACCGCGGCAGATCCGTTTCGGCGTGAGGTTCGAGTACTAGGACAGAGGCCTCTGAGGCTCTCCGCTTCGGAGGCCCTCACCTGGCCAAACAACGTGTCTGATAACTTGAGAAGGAGTCTGAAAACTATGAGGACCATTATAAGGTCTTTTCTTACGGTGACTGCGCTGATGGCGGTTCTTGCCTGGTCCGTGATGGGGGCAGAGCAGGGTGATAAGGCGGACAAGGGGAAGCGCCAGACGATGTCACTGTACAAGGCAGCGGGGGAACCGATCTTCGCTATCTTGAACATCAACAACTTTACAGCCTGGGTGCGATATGATGGCCCGGGGAACCTGTCGCCTGCGGGCGATAACCTGGCAGTCTTCCCACGCGGCACCGGCAACGTGATCTATACGGACGGTGTCTATTGGGGTGCGAAGTGTTACACCGATGCCGGAAAGACGATCTCAGCTCCCCACTCCCAGTTGGTGAGGGTCGGGGGGAAAGGATATGGCTTCGGCCTGAGGCCAGGCTGGGTGGATGGCACGGGCGCGGCCGCGGTCCGTCACGACCCGAACGACCCGAACGTGCGCATCTACAGGATCCGTCGGGATTACGCCTCCATGTCATCGGATGAGCTCAAGCGTGACGCTGCGGAGACCAACGAGGTCCCGATCGCCGAGGTGACGGATGCTCAGATGGCTGGCGTGAAGGCTCAGTACGAAAAAGACTGGACCGAGTGGCCGGTTGCGCACGGCGCTCCCTACGTCGATAGAAACAACAACGGCACGTTTGACGCGCCGCCTCCGTTCAGCGATACATTCACCGTGGATAGCCTCATTGCCCAGAATCGCGATGAGCCCGGCGTGGCCGGGTCTGATCCGAATTCGCCGGCAGATCAGGTCATCTACACGGTTGCGAACGATCTGGATGCCGCCCAAGCGATAAGTTTCCAGTATTCCGAGCCGCTGGGTCTTGAGGCTCAGTTCACGATCTGGGGTTACAAGCGGACGGACGCTCTGGGCAACCTCTACTTCAAGAGGTTCAGGCTCATCAATAAGGGCGGTGTCGATGTCGATGCGGCCGGTACCAAAGGCTCGTTTTACCTTGACAGCGTGTTCGTGTGCAACTGGTCCGACATCGATATGGGCTCATTTTCCGATGACCTTGCCGGCTGCGACAGCACACTGAGCGTGGGCTTCGTCTACAACGGCAACGCCATCGACGACACGTTCAGGAGGTATGGACTTCCTCCTCCGTGCCCGGGCTACGACTTCCTCGCGGGCCCCTTCGTCCCGGCGCCGGGTGACTCTGCAGTCTTTGACCTCAAGCGAAAGTATGACTACAAGAACCTGGGTATGTCGTCGTTTGCGTACTTCTCGGCGGGCAGCCCGTACAGCGATCCGTGCAACCGCGAGACCGGCGGCTATGCGTGCAACACCGGTCAATGGTGGAAGATGCTCCGGGGGTATGCTCCGATCGGGACAATCGTAACGCCTGACATAGCGTACGCGAGCGGACCGTTCCCGGCATCGAAGTTCCCGCTCTCCGGCGACCCCGTCACTCACACCGGGTTCCTGGATGGTTTGGGGACGGACTACTCGTTCGCGCCTGGTGACCGGCGGATCCTGTTGAGCACAGGACCGTTCGAAATGGCTCCTGGCGACACGCAGGACGTGGTTGTGGGTGTTGTGGCCGGCCTGGGGGCAGACAGGCTCTCGAGTGTGGCCGTGATGAAGTTCAACGACCGCTTCGTGCAGAACACGTTCGACGCTCTGTTCCAGGTGCCGCGCCCGCCAAAGTCACCCAACGTGACTGTCGCCGAGCTTGACGGCGAAGTCGTTCTTGACTGGGGGAGCGACCTCACTCGTCTGAAGGATATTGAGCAGATCGTGAGCAATCCGGGCGCGTATAAGTTCGAGGGATACAACGTGTATCAATTACCGAGCCGAAGCTCGCAGTTGAAAGACAGCAAGCGCGTCGTCACCTACGATCTTCCGACAGACCCAACGGTCGTGCTCGACCAGCAGTTCGATCAGACCAGCGGACAGATCTTGAGCATTCCCGTTGAGTTCGGCACGAACAGCGGGATCACGCGATACTTCGATTTCAAGAAAGATTACATCCGTGACATCGACAAGATCTACAACGGGCAGGAGTACTACCTTGCGGTAACGGCCTACAGCGTCGCGAGCGTTCCGGGTTATCTCCCCGCGGCGCTTGAGTCAGCGCCGGTCGTTCTCACCGTCAGACCAAAGGTCCCGTTTGGCAAGGTTCTTGGATCGAGCTTTGGGGATACATTGAAATTCACGCACGCTGGCGTGAGTGATGGCGTGGTTCGACCAATCGTGATCGATCCAACGGCGAGCACGGGTGATACCTATGAAGTGCGATTCGACACCACCGGCGGAACAACGACTTGGAAGCTGCTGAACAAGACCAAAGGAACCACGCTTCTGTCGAACCAGACCAACCAGAGCGGCGATGACAACTATAAGATGATGGAAGGCGGGGTCTACCTGAAGGTGGAGGGTCCTCCTCCCGGCGTGAAAGATTGGGAGATTCCCAGCGGTTCACGCCGGTGGACGTGGGCTGACGCAGATGGCAACGGTTTCGAAGGATTCAGCGGTGCCATCGGATGGGAGTCACCTGCGCATTACTTCAATGGCGTTCCGAATGCGGTCACGGCGGCCATGCTAAAGAACACGCTGATCAAGTTAGCACAGGTGAGCTCGGGGACAGCGACGAACAGCGCAACTGGTATTGCCTACGCAGGTTGGGATAGGGATGCAACCACTGACCCCAATATATCCTATGCGTATCGATACCTGCGGGGTGCTACGGGTACTCCGGCGCAGCCTGAGTTCGCGCCATTCTTCATTAACACGAGCGCTTCATACGGTTATCAGGATTACAAGAAAAGCGTGCCATTCTCTGCGTGGGATGTCGAGGCGAATCCGCCGGTGCGGCTAGCAGTCGGGTTCCTGGAGAACAACACAGCTAAAGGGCTTGTGGATGGCTGCTGGTGGCCGCCGCCGAACGGAGCCGGTGTTACCAACACTGAGTCCGGTGGTCCACGCGAATGGTTCTTCATCTTTAACACCCCTTACACTGATGTGACGCCAGATCCTGCGCTGCAGAAGACCATACTCAGTGAGCCGCTCCCAGTGATGTGGTGGGGGACGGTCAACAGACGCGGCGGTGCAAACTTCTGCCAGGGCGCGGGTCAGGTATCAGGTGACGATCAGTTCCTGATCCTTGCGAACCACGTCAATTTGGTGACCGACGTGTTCACGTTCACCGAGCCGGCAGCTCAGACTGGGCTCGATGTTGCGAAGCAGAGTGCAAAGACGGTCGGTGTCTACCCGAACCCGTATTATGCGTTCAACCCTGCAGAGACAAATCGGTTCTCGAGGTTCGTTACCTTCAACAATCTGCCGCCGAAGGCGACATTCCGTATCTTCAACCTCGCAGGACAGTTGGTGCGTAGAATCGACAAGGACGATCCTACGCAGTTTGCCAGCTGGGATCTCCTGAACGAGGCCGGTTACCCGGTGGCGAGCGGAATGTACATCGTGCACGTCGATATGCCTGATATCGGCGTTACGAAGATCTTGAAGGTAGCGATCATTCAGGAACAGGAAATACTCGATAGCTACTAATGCCATAAGGAGAAAACGACCATGACAAAGAGAGTCTTATTTGTTGTATTGTTGACCTGCATGGCACTTGTGGTGGTGGCTACGAGTGCTGTTGCGCAGAACAAGAGGATTGGAACGGCGGCTGCCTCGGAGCTTTTGATCCCGATCGGCGGACGCGATTTTGCGATGGGCGGCTCGAGCATGGCAACCAGCAAAGGCGTGGAGGCGATCTTCTGGAACCCCGCTGGCCTTGGCAGAATGAGCAATTCTGCTGAGGGGATGTTCTCGTCCATGTCGTACATCGCCGACATCGGCGTGAACTACGGGGCCGTTGGCGGGAAATTCGGCGAGTTTGGTGCGATCGGGATAAGCGTCAAATCGCTCAACTTCGGCGACATTCCGCTGACCACCAATGACGATCCAGAGAACACGTCGGGAAAGTTCTTCTCCCCGGCGTTCGTCACCGTGGGGCTCACCTACTCACGTCCGCTCACGGATGCGATCTCCGTCGGTGCGACGGTGAAGATGGTCTCGGAGCAAATCGAGCGGGTGAGCGCTAGTGGAATCGCTTTCGATTTCGGCGTGGCGTACAACGGCCTGGTCGGTGTTCCAGGACTGCACCTGGGCGTCGCAGTGAAGAACATCGGGTCTCAGTTGAAGTATGACGGCCCGGGCATGCTGCGTCTTGCCACTTCGTCCGATGGGTATCGGCCTGAGCAGCGGTATCAAAGCCTTGCTGCCAGCTTCGAGCTTCCCTCGGTCGTCGAGATCGGTCTGGCCTATGACTCCAAAGTGGGTGACAACATGAGCTGGGATGTCAGCGGCTCCTTCACCAACAACAACCTGTACCTTGACGAGTACAGACTTGGCGGTGAGTTCGGAGTCAACGTCGAGCCGGTCCAGATCTTCGCGCGAGCCGGTGTCGGGTTGGTGCCGCAGGCCGCGGCGAAGGAGAACATCTTTGGTGCGACGTTTGGAGGCGGCCTGATCTACGTGGCTCAGGGCATCACCATCACCCTCGATTACGCGTACCGTCAGGTCGAGTTCTTTGACGCCAACAACGTGATCTCGGTGAAGCTGGGCTTCTAGTGCCATTACTGTTGGAATGAGCATCCCGCCTGCTTTTGGCGGGACCAGAACGGGAAAGAGCAGTCGGAAGGGCACTAGTGGATGGACGAAAGGCTGTTCCGGGAAACCGGAGCAGCCTTTTGCTTTGTACGGCTGACGCAGCCCCAACCTTGTCGGGGCGCGCCGTTCTGTGGCGGGGTTCAGGATCTGAATGGATGCCGAATCAAGTTCGGCATGACAGGGAGTGTTTTGGAACGAGCTCCAAGACCCTCCAACCCGAAAAAGTCCTTGCTCTTGGGGAATTAATCTCGGAAATTTGCCACGCCTCTATTCAGGAGCGCTGACGAGGCGGACCGAATTATCGAAAAACCGTAACTACTCAGGATATTCAATATCAGGAATGGAGGGATTGCCGGCGAACTAGCCGAGGCTGTCCCAAGAGTACTTTCGACCTGTTGAGTCACGTCGGGATTTGTTCAATATCGACGATCTCAGAATGTTCGAGGTGGTCGAAATGACATTCCCGCCTGCCAGTGCGGATCACAAATGGCGGGCAGGTCAACCTACATTTGGGACAGCCTCGAAGGTTAACAGTGGTTCCTGGGAATGGCTTGCGAACGCTCACGATAGCTACACTGAGTAATTACAAAAGGCCTATGAACGCACATCGAATCATTATCCCCTTCTTGCTCCTTCAGCTTGTTTCGGACCTCTGTTTTGCCCAGGTGCGCTTTGCAGATGTCGGCCCTGAGGCGCTCTACCAGCGCTCCTTGCAGGCACAATCGAGGCTTACCGTGCTCTCGGTCTCCCTGCAGCCCGGGTATGAAGACCTCGGGACGCTGGGGCTCTTTCGGTTAGGCAAGGGCGCACAGGTCATGAGCGCCTTTGTGACGAACGGTGAGGCGGGTGAGAGCGACATCCAGGGTGAGTATCCGCTCCATCTCGCCGCTACGAGGAGACTTGAAGCGACGCAGGCCGCGTCATACATCGGCGCCGAGGCGTACTTCCTGAACCTGCCAGACATCGGAGCCGCGCCTGATACCGCAAGCGTTCGGCTTGTGTGGGATCGTGATACCCTCCAGGCGCGACTGATGAGACTGATCTCCACATTTCGGCCCGACATTATTCTCCTTTCGAGAGATTGGCCGTACGGAAGCACGAGCGCGCGATGGCAGGTGCTGCGGTCTGATTTGATGAAGGCCGTTGCCCGGTGGCCCGTCGAGAGGGTATGGATCGATGAGGGATCCGGCAAAGGTGTTCGAGTCCCGGTGGATGCGAAGTACCCGATCTCTGGGAAGAGCTACCGAGCGATTGGAGAGCAAGCTGCCGAGTGTTACGCCTCCCTCAAGGAGCAACGGGGACTCTGGAGAGAAGAGCAGCGTGACTCACGCGGGGTGGAGCGCACGATCGCCTATCGATTGGCGTTCCCTCGCTCGTCGAAGCTACCCAAATCGCTTGACGCGGGACTCCCGAGGGCGGTCCCGCCGCGCCTGAGCTGGATTGAGCGCGGGCTCGCCGGGCTCACGGGTGCGACGATGAAAGGAGCGAAAACCCTCCATTCCGCGCCGGGAAGACCGGAGAGTGCCCTCACACGGCTAGCTGTCCTGATGGACTCGCTTGATCTGGCCATTGCCTCCTCGGGGACCTTCGACGCCAGGGAACGACGGATTCTTCTGAACTGGAAGGTCGGTCTCGAAGAACTTCGTTGCTCCCTCCTCGGCGTGCAGGTCCACTACACCCTCAGCGATTCGATCCTCACGGATCGTCAGGTCACGTTCCTCAAGATCGACACAATCACCGGTCTTCCTCCCGGCGGGAGGACGGAGGTATTTTTCCCCTTCGTCGATCGGGGCTGGGCGGTCAACGAATCGGCCCAGAAGAGGATGCCGATCGATTTTGGCCAGCCTTATCGGTTACTTTCGCCGCTGCACGTTGAGTACAACTTTCCCTTTACGGAGTACGGGCTGCTGCAATCGAGGATTTGGCACCCGCTCTTGTTCTTCATTGTCCACACGGGGGTGAAGAGGGAGGAGAACTTTGTCGATCGGATCGCTCCGCGGCTCCTGTTCACGCCCCGCTTCACGGTGGAGGTTCTCACGCCGATCGTCCGTGCGGTGCCATCAGAGCGCCTCGTCGTGCGGTTAACGAATCACTCGCGTGACGGAGTACGAGACACCGTTCGCGTGAGAGATTCGCTCGTCGTCTCAACCGAGAGTGAATTCCGCCTGAACGCGAAAGATCAGTCGCACCTTGATACGCTCTTCTTGACGTGGAAACGAGCTCTCGAAGAGGGGACGTACCTGCTGCCGATCCAGATCGGTGAGGACGGGGTGGCGAACTTCGCGGTCCGCGAATTCGATGCCGGCGTCGATTCGTCGAGGCGGGTGGCCCTCATAACAGGGATCGAGAATAGTCCCCTGGAGGGAGCGCTTCGGCGTCTGCAGCTGCGATGGAGTCGCATCGATCTTCAGAAGGGGATCTCCGAGAGTCTCGCGTCGTGCCAGGTTCTGCTGATCGACCGGCGAGCCATGACGCTCGTGAAGAAGCTGAAGGACTACAGGTCCGCGTTCGATTCGTTTGTTGAACGGGGCGGGCATCTCGTTGTCATGTCCCAGGACGCGTCGATCTGGAATGAGTCGCCTCTCGTGGAGGGAACGCGTCTGACGACCTCGCCGGCGTTTGATGAGAATCAATCTGTCGAGATCGATTCAACGAGCCGCTATGCAACGAACCCGAATAGACTTCGGGATGACGCATGGATAGGCTGGCTGTATCGGAGGGCGCACAACATCCTGTCGGGCGAGGCGCTCGATCGCGCCGAGGTGGTCGTACGGTCATCGCCAGAGAACGATCCGCTGATAGCGACGTGGCGGCGTGGACGAGGCACGATCACCTATTGTGATCTCGCACTGGAGCCTCAGCTTCTCAATATTCATCCCGGAGCGTTTCGTTTACTTGCGAACCTGCTCTCGAATTGATATATTGAGTCGAAAGGAGTATGAGGCGATGAAAAGAGTATTCGGCATTGTTCTTGTCATGATGGTCTCCTGCTCCGGTGGGTGGGCGCAGAAGATCGTACCCTCTGCTGCGTTCGTCCTCAATCTCGACTATGCGAAGTTCCGGAACAATGATTCCACAGGCTATTTGGAGATCTACTACGGTTTCTATCCAGGGTTGATGACGTTCGACCTCCACGATGGTCGTTATGTCGGAGTGCTCGCGGTGTCAACAAGGATCAGGGACGCTCAGAGCGGTGCCTACTACGTCCACGAGCGATCGAACGTCCCTGTGATCATTGCGGATACCAGTGCGCCTTCGCTTCATTCCACGTACGTCAGTCAGGTCGGCTATGCGCTCCCGTTTGGCGAGTACACCCTGCAGGTGCTTATCGTTGATACGCTCGCGCCCTCTCGGCGTGACAGCATCGAGCTGCCGCTCTCGTTCAAGGGGTATCCCGACTCAGTGACCTTCAGTGACATCGAGCTGTGTTCGAACATCAAGAGCTCGACCGAGAAGCGTGACCTTTTCTACAAGAATTCGTTGGAGGTGATGCCCAACCCGACGCTGGTGTTCGGTGCAACTTCATACCCGATGATGTTCCACTATGTGGAACTGTACAACCTCAATCCCGAGCTGAGCTATTCGGTCAAGACCGAGATCGTCGGTGCCGGTGGGAAGCCCGTGAAGGAGTCTTCGAAGTCCCGAACATACGGCACGAAGAACGCTGTGGAAGCGGCCGCCACAAATGTCGCCTCCATTCCATCGGGAAAATACCTCTTCCGTCTCACGTTGTCTGATGAATCGGGCACGCTCCTGACCCAATCGAACAAGACGTTCTATGTCTACAACCCTCACATTACCGCGACTCGGATGTCGGCAGCCTCCGTGAAGGCCAGCGAACTGGCCGGGCTAACGGCAGATGAGCTGGCGAAGGAGTTCCGCGAAGGACAGTACGTAGCGACGGATCAGGAGATCAAAATGTTCTCGCAGATCACCACGGCCGAAGGGCGGCGGGAGTTCCTCGCGAAGTTCTGGACCGAGGTTGAGGACGGGCGCCTGGGACACCCGGGAATTCCGCGCACGGTCTATCTCCAGAGGATTTTGGAAGCCAACAAACGCTTTCATGCGATGGGTCGAGAAGGGTGGAGGACAGATCGCGGCCGAGTGCTGATCCTCTATGCCGAACCCGACGAAATCGAGCGGTTCCCCTCATCCGAGAACAGCAAGCCGTACGAGATCTGGCACTACTACGCCATCGAGAATGGCGTCGAATTCGTGTTTGTCGAGCGATCCGGGTTCGGCGATTATATCCTTGTGCATTCAACCAAAAGGGGTGAACTGCAGGACGATCAATGGCAGCGCTTTCTCCAATAGCGGCGCTGCTGCTCGTTGCTACCAACGCTCTTCTCGCGAACGCTCCTGACACGCTGTTCGTCGAACAACGCGCCGTCGGCTCCTTCCAAGAGGCAACCCGCCTCACCGTCAGCCCGCAAGGGTGGATCTACATCATTGATGCGGAGCGCAACGCTGTCTTCCTCCTGAAAGACGGCGACTCATCCGCCGCGGCCGTCGGAGGCTACGGCTGGACCGCGACCACGTTCGATCGCCCCACCAGTCTCGCGACGGACGGTTTGAACGTGTACGTTTCCGACTATAACAACCATCGCATCCAGCGCTTCGATCGTTTCCTCAATTTTGTCTCCTCGTTCTCCACACGTGATACGGACGTGGTGGCAGCACGATTTGGCTATCCGCTCGGCGTAGCCCTTTCGATGCTTGGGGACCTGTTCATCCTGGATGGCGAGAATTCGCGCGTCGTCAAGTTCGTCGGCAGCGCCGCGTTCGAACGATCGTTCGGCGGCATCGATGATCAGCGCGGGAAGGTCGAGCAGCCGATCAAGATCCTCGTGGGATCCAACGATCACGTCTACGTCCTGGAGCAGGGGCGGCTCCTCGAATACGATTACTTCGGCAACTACGTGCGAACGATCGGACTCGGAATCCTGGAGGATGCTCGTGGCTTCGATGTCAGGGAGGGACGGATCGTTGTCGCGGCGAAGGATATGCTCTACTGGTTCTCGGATCGCGGCGAGCTCCTCCTGCTCACGCCGACACAGACTCTTCTCACGAGCGCACCGCTCGGCGCCCTGGAGGACGTTGCTCTCGTGCGCGATCGTCTCTACGTTCTTACCGCGCAGAGGCTCTTTTCGTTCAAGGTCGCTGCGGCCGGCGATTGAGTTCCTCGACGAGAGAGAAGCTTGACATTGGCAGGCTTTTGTGATATTTTCGGACGCGCCCAGTCAAGACTGGAACACACTCTTCTCACTTCCATCCCCTGGAGGTAACTGTCATGGCATCTCGGAGCGTCAACAAGGTCATTCTCATCGGCAATCTGGGAAAAGATCCGGAGCTGCGCTACACCAGCGGTGGGGTCGCTGTGGCGACGTTCAGCCTGGCCACGAACGAGTCGTGGAAAGATCCGGAGGGAAACACCCAGGAACGGACCCAGTGGCACAATATCGTTGCGTGGAGGAAGCTCGCGGAGATCTGCGGCGAGTACCTGAAAAAGGGGGGCAAGGTCTATCTCGAAGGTCGCCTGCAATATCGCAACTACGATGACAAGAACGGCGTGAAGCGATATGTGACCGAAGTGGTCATGAATGAGATGGTGATGCTCGACAGCCGTGGGGCTGCTGCCCCCTCAGATTCCGGAGCTTCGCCTTCTCAAGAAGAACCGAGTGGGAAGGTCGACGATCTGCCGTTCTAGGGTGTGCGGCCACTCAGAAACCCCTGAAAATCCAGGGTTTCCCGAACCCTCGTGTTTCGTTGATGCCGGCGAGGCTCTTGACGCTGATGCCTCTTCACGTCGCGTATTTACACAGCCCTACGCCTCTCTCGCACCGCACGTGCTTTCGCACGAGAGGGAATAAAGGGGTGTGTCTATTAGTTCTTGGGATGTCACGACTACTGCTGAAATCTAGTTTACTTGTATTTTGGAGGTCATCAGTTTCCAGGATCGGTCTGAATTCGTGACCGCTCAGAAAAACAGAAAAGTACTTTTTGGAGGCGGCACGAGGACCCAGTCGACGGGCGTACTCACGGTTCACCATACCCTCTCTCAGCCTATGAAAACAATAGCGAGAATACTGCTTGCCCTCTCCGTCTTGCTCTTTACATCTGCCCAGGCAGTGATGCCAGCGGCGAAACATCCTGTTCGGGCCAAACACGGAATGGTTGTGTCGGCTGACGAGCTGGCTTCGAACGTTGGCGTGGAGATTCTGAAGAAGGGAGGTACTGCCGTCGACGCTGCGGTTGCCGTCGGGTTTGCCCTCGCGGTGACGTTTCCGGGGGCCGGGAACATCGGGGGCGGCGGGTACATGGTCATCCGGATGGACGACGGCAAGACCGCGACGATCGACTATCGAGAGAAGGCTCCGGCGAAGGCAAGTCGCGATATGTTTCTCGACGAGAACGGTCATTTTGTCCCAGAAAGGAGCCAGGAGGGATATCTTTCCTCCGGCGTCCCCGGCTCCGTCGCCGGTCTGTTGTATGCTCTTGAGAAGTACGGAACGATGAATCGGAGAACCGTGCTCCAACCTGCCATCGACCTGGCGAGGAAGGGGTTCTACATCAACGCCCAATTCGCGGACGACCTGCGCGCGGATCTGAAGGAGTGGTCGCGATATCCATCATCGAGTAAGATCTTCACGAAGGAGGGTGCCCCCTATGAGGAGGGAGACCTTCTTGTGCAAAAGGACCTCGCGGAGACGTTGAAGCGAATTCAGCAGTCCGGGTGGGATGGATTCTACAAAGGGAAAACGGCAGACCTGATCGTCGCTGAGATGCGGCGGGGCGGTGGATTGATTACCGCCGCGGACCTTCGATCCTACCAAGCTGTGGAGCGTCCTCCGGTCTATGGAACCTACCGGGGGTACAAGATCGTTTCGATCGGCCCTTCCAGCTCGGGCGGTATCTGTCTTCTGGAGATGCTCAATCTGTTGGAGCCGTTCAACATCGCTTCGAGCGGGTTTGCCTCCTCCCGGACAGTCTCATTCATGGCTGAGGCGATGAGGCTGGCGTACGCCGATCGATCCCAATATCTCGGTGACCCCGATTTCTTTCCTGTCCCCGTAGACAGGCTCATCTCGAAGGAGTATGCCGCCGAACGCGGGAAGCTGTTGGACACGACAAAAGCCACCCCGAGCACGATGATCTCGCCGGGGGTGATTCCCCTCAAGGAGGGGACGCAGACGACTCACTATTCCGTCGTCGATCAATGGGGAAATGCCGTCTCCGTTACCACGACGATCAACAGCTGGTTCGGCAACAAGATCGTTGTTGAGGGTGCGGGGTTCTTTTTGAACAACGAGATGGATGATTTTTCGGCGAAGCCCGGCGCCGCGAATATCTACGGGCTTGTCGGGGGTGAAGCCAACTCCATCCAGCCGCACAAACGGATGCTGAGCTCCATGACGCCTACCATCGTCCTGAAAGACGACAAGCCGTTCCTGGTCATTGGAAGTCCCGGCGGCTCCACCATTATCACGACTGTGTTGCAGGTGATCCTGGACGTGATCGATCACAAGATGAACATTGCGGAAGCGATCGACGCCCCGCGTGTTCATCACCAGTGGCTGCCGGATACCCTGTACTACGAGAAATACGGCTTGGCGAAGGATGTCATTGAGAACCTGGAAGGGCGCGGCTATCATGTCCGTCAGCGGCGCGGCACTCAGGGTCTTGTTGAAGGGATCATCATTGACCGGAAAGACGGCCTCCTGTACGGAGCTAGCGATTCTCGAGGGTATGGGGGAGCCGTTGGATATTGACGCATCAAGTGGGACAAACAGGAATGTTTGTCCCACCGATGGTAGGTCCGATATTCTTATCGGACCAATTGGACAAACAGGGATGTTTGTCCCACCGATGGTAGGTCCGATATTCTTATCGGACCAATTGGGCAAACAGGAATGTTTGTCCCGCCGTATTTCGATTGGAGGAAGAAAGTGATGGAAAATGAGAGCCTCCACATCACGAGAAGGCATCTCCCTCATTGGACGATGAACGGGGCGACGTATTTCCTCACGTTCAGAACGAGGAACGGCACATTGACCGTCCGCGAGCAGCAGTTGACTCTGGAGCACCTTAAAGAAGGAAACGGCAAGTATTATGACCTAACCGCCGCTGTCGTGATGCCTGATCACGTGCATCTCCTGCTGACTCCGAAAGAGGAGTACAGCCTCAGTCGAATTATGAGGGGGATCAAGGGAGTCTCGGCCCGAAGGATCAATGCTGTGAGGCATCATCCGGGCCCGGTCTGGCAGCATGAATCGTATGACAGAATCATGCGGGATGAAGATGAGCTTCTCGAAAAGCTCGAGTATATGCTGAACAATCCCCTCAAGGCTGGATTGACTGATGATCCTCGGCGGTACCACGGATGGTACTATGATGATAGAGAACAATCCCCGCCGTAAGCCAGATGTTAATCTCCGGCCGAGGTGGACAAACAAAAACGTTTGTCCCGGCGGTAGGTCCGACATTCCTGTCGGACCTGGAAGGAAAAACAGGAATGTTTGTCCCACCAGCTTGACTCTTGCTCAGAACTTGTCTATCTTCAACCAGTCCTCGTTCTTTTCCACAATCGTTTTGGTGTCCCGTCGCGCCTCGGCGGCGAGACGGGATGAAAAGGGAATTCCGTGCTCTAGCCGGCTGATCTCTGCCGCTAGAAAAGCGGAAGCTGCCCCGCAACTGTAATTCCGAGGTTGTCCGAAAAGAAGCCAAACGTCATTACTTTTTGGTCAACTTCATCTCCGATCTGGAAAGTCACTGTCCCAGCACAACCGGGATGGGAAGGCGTATCGGAGATTGGAAGAGCCAGGAGACCTGCCAAAACGCACGTCGCCGTCGTCATGCGGAAGCAACGATGGGCGCACCTCGACCCAGCTCTGGGACGAGAACCTTCGCGGGAGGGTGTTGAACTACAGCTCTTCAAGTGTCAATTTCAAGAAGCCTCGGTCTCGCGAATGGGATCGGGGCTTTTTCTTTTTTTATGATGAGATGAAGCAGATTGCGTTACTAAGTCTTACTCTCCTTGCGATTTCGAACGCGCAGGTCTCAGGATCGATGGCGGATTCCTCCCTCGCGGCAAAAGTGCACGCTCGGGAATTCTCATTGCCCGAGATCGTTGTTTCAGCCACCCGCTGGGGGGTCGATGCGAAACACCTACCGTCCAGCGCGACGGTCCTGTCATCTGTCGACCTTGAAGCGGGCAGCGGAACGACGCTGGCCAACGCTCTCGAAGGGGTCCCGGGCATGTTTGTGAAGTCCTACGGAGGGCCCGGCGCCGTCTCGACGACATCCATAAGGGGGATGGGCGCTGAACACACGCTTGTCTTAATTGACGGCCACCGCTATAACAATGTCCGCGACGGTCAGGTCGATTTCGGCATCTTCCTGTTGAACGACATCAACCGCGTTGAGATCCTCCGGGGCGGGTACTCTTCCATCCACGGTTCGGATGCGCTCGGTGGGGTCGTCAACATCGTCACGAAGCGTCCGGATGGGCAGGGCCGCGTGTCGGCTGAGGCATCTGCCGGCTCGTATGGCATGAACGGACAGGTCCTGGGGATTGGCTTCGGAGTTGGCGGGGTTGGGATTCATCTGGCCGCCAGACGTGAGGGGGGAAGAGGAGACTACGAATTTCGATTCAACGATGGCACCGGCACCAGTGTCCTTCGAAGGTCAAATGCGGACTATGTGATCAACCAGCTGCAGGCGTTTGCAGACTACGCGCCGGTGGATAATCTGAGGATCAATCTGACGAACATCTATGGCTCCTCCGACAGGGGTTCTCCCGGGGCAGTCCTGAGCCCCTCGAGCACCAACCGGGCTCGTTTGAACGATCACGACTTCCTCTCCCAGCTTACTGCCGATTGGAGCGTCGACCCCTCGCTCTCTCTGAAACTCGGCTCCTCCTATGACTATGAAGTACGCAGGTACCTGGACCCTGGCTTGAGCGTGGCCGGCAAAGCCCTTGAGAGCGAGTACAACAGCGCCACGCTGCTCGTGACTCCCCATCTGAGATACGTGATCTCTCCGGCTGCAAAGCTGACGCTCGGTGCGGAGCTCGGTCATTCGATCATCCGGAGCAACGAGGTGAATGACGCCGTGAGGGATCAGCGCAGCCTGTTTCTGTCGACTGAACACCTTTTCGACCTCCCGTACCCTCTTCCCTATCAGATCAATCTCTTTTCCTCCCTCCGGTATGACGACTTCTCGGACGTCTCCGGTGAAGTCAGTCCCAAGGTGGGCTTCAACATCGGCGTGCTGCGCAGCCCGAACCTCCATATCCGGTCGAGTTTCGGCAAGAGTTTTCATGCGCCGACGTTCTACGATTTACACTGGAAGACCGGCGGTAATCCCAACCTGCACCCGGAGCGCTCGACGAGCTTCGACGCGGGGCTTCTTCTTACCATTGATGTGCTTGGCCCTCTGGATCTCGAAATGAACTATTTCGACATCGACACGCGCGATCGCATCGTCTGGACGCCGAGGGCCGATGGCCTGTGGAGTCCGAAGAATCTGCAGCGGGTGAAATCCGACGGACTCGAGTTCATCCTGGGATGGAAGCTTTTATCTGACCACCTTCACCTCCACGCATCCTATACGAATTCGGAAGCAAGAAAGGTAAGTCGCGACGGCCCGAACGACCTGACGGCCGACAAGCAGCTGATCTATCTTCCGCTAGAGACTGCCAGTCTCTCTGCCAGCCTCCGGTTCGAGCGCTGGTCTCTGAATGTGACACACTCGCTCACCGGCTTTCGATACGTGACGGAGACGAACGATCCGCAGTTCGTTCTCCCCGCATTTCAGAAGACCGACCTGAACCTGCTCTGTACGATCCTTTCCGGAACGATCTCGGTGAAAACAAAGCTTGAGATCTTGAACGTTTTCAATTCTGATTATCAGGTCTTCCCGGGCTTCCCGATGCCGCTTCGAACTTATGGGCTGCATTTGATGTTGGAATACTAGTAGTTTGTTACGATGATCATCTTAATAGTTGTCGAGGGGTTCAACCCTGACGGGTTGTTACTTCTTTTGCCTCTCCAAAAGAAGTAACCAAGAAAAGGAGACGGAAATCGAAACGCACTTGTGAAGGCAGCCTACGCACAGGCCGAAGATTTCGGCCGGAATGAGTTTTCCTCTCGAATGGCATTCAGCAATTGGCCGAAATCTAAACGCACGTGGTAGTGCTGCCCACCCGCACCGCCATCGATTTCCGGGGTTCGGGTCAATGATGAGGCAGACCGTTTTCAATGCCCATTGTGCAAATCTCTTAACGTTGCAGAAGCCTTTCCGCACCGGAATTTCGGCCAGTGTGTTGGGGGCATAACGACGAGCGTTACGATTTCGGCCTCCCTTCTTTGGTTACTTTCTTCGGAGGAGCGAAGAAAGTAACCGACGCATTCGTTGCTCGATCAGGTTGCGTCGTACCTCAAGGCATAAACAGATTTTCTTGTCAGGGACTTGAAAAAGGCTAGGACGTTTGCCAAAACACAAGAATTAGCGTAACTGTCCACTAGACACGCTTGTTCTGCTTCAAGTGCTCTGCATTCTCTATTTCGGAAAGAACATCTATGACATCGCTTCGTTTTCTTCCCCTATTCATCCTTGGGCTTCTGATCGCAGGTTGTACGAGCTCGCCGACTGCGCCGGAGGCCGGCATCGGTACTGTCACCAAAGGTGTCTATGTCGTGAATGAAGGGAATTTCACCCGCAACAACGCCACGCTCTCTCTGTACCTTCCTGACTCGAATAAGGTGTATCCGGACATCTTCTCTGCAGCCAACGGTCGTCTGTTGGGGGACGTTGCGAACGACATGGTGCTCTTCAACGACAGGGGATATATCGTTGTCAACAATTCTCAGAAGATCGAAGTGATCTCGCTTCTCGATCAGAAATCGGTCGGCACGCTCGTTATTCCAGGATCCAAAAGCCCGTATAAGCTCGCGATCCTGAACAGCGCGAAAGCCTACGTCACGAACCTCTACGATAACTCATTGACCGAGTTCGACCCGATGAGCCTGCAGATAACGCAGGAGCGGATTTTGGTCGGCAACAACCCTGAAGGCATCGCACTGGCGAACGGCAAGCTCTACGTGTGCAACTCCGGCTTCGGCGCGGACAGCACTCTCACCGTGGTCGATCCGGCCGCGGACGTCGCAGTGAACACAATCGCCGTCGGAGTCTCGCCGAGCGAAATCGCTGCCGATGCGAGCGGTCACCTTGTCGTGAAGTGCGACGGGTCCTTTAACTTCAGCGATCCCAACCTTGACACTCCCGGCAGCTTGGTGCTCATTGATCCCCGCAATGATGTCGTCCTTGCGACAGTGGTGCTGCCGTTGGGGGTGTATGGTCATCCGGGAAGGATGGCGCTGAGCAACAATGGATATGGATATTTCGTCGGGAAAGCCGGTGTGATGCGGTTCGACATAACGAACCGAACGATCTCTGTGAGCACGACACCCTTCGCACCCGTCTCGGCGTACGGGCTGGCGGTGGACGATGTCAATAACCGGCTTTATGCGACGGACGCGAAGGATTACGTGCAACCCGGGGACGTTCTCGTGTACGGTCAGAACGGCCAGGAAATTACGCGATTTCTGGCGGGAATCATACCCGGGACGATCGTTTTCAGACGATAAGGTCGGAGATCGACTTTTACCGGCGGGGAAGAGTTTAGTCCGACGCAGGAACCTATCGCCTGTGGCAATGGTTGTTCAGTGGCAGCACGGTTTCCTCACCACCTACCAAAGCTCCGCTTGCGTCTCACGACGAGAGTTCTAAATGCGCCACTCGCGGACCGACGTGAGCCCCATTCGCGCTTGACATTTGCTGCAACATTCGCTAACATTGCGACAAACAAACTTCCCAGGTTGGTGATCCTGACGCCCTCTCTTGCGTCGCGACGACCGACCGGGGCTTCCACCGTGCCGAGTATTCCTTCGAGTCTCTAACGATTACTGAATTTCTCGTACGATAGCAGAGCACCGACCTCATAGCGGGGGCGCCCTCGGGGCGTGAGGTAGAATCTGCTTCCAGAACATAAGGGGGGATATGACAGGTTGCTAACGCTCTTCCGCTTTTCCTAAACCCTGTTCTACACCCAGGTTCCCGGAAATCTACGGGAAGAGTGCACCGTCGCCTCCCCAACGGCCAACTACTTGTTGCCCGCGTTTCGTGTTTTAGCACCTACGAAAAGGTGAAGCTATGACTCATCCACGCCGCTTCTTACTGCTCGCTTCTGCTCTTATCCTGATGATTTCGACTGGTTGGTCCCAACCGCTCAAGAAAGCGCAATCTCCGATGAGTGGTGTGTCGGGAGCTTTTCAATCGGCTGGATCAGGCAACTGGAATTCACTTTCGACGTGGCAGTATTGGGATGGCAGCGGGTGGGTCGCCGCGACCTGGATTCCATCGGCCACAGATAAGACCATCGAGATTCTGGCAAATCACGTTGTGACCGTCGACGGCAGCATCACTGTGAACGAAGTCACCATCGATGGGCTGGGCCAGGTGACGATCAACCCAAGTGTGACGCTGACCGTCTCCGACACCGCGGGAACCACGGACCTCATCGTGAACGGAACCTTGCTGAATCGAGGCAGTCTCTCCATCAGCAACGGGGCAACGTGGGCTCTCAACGACGGGGCTACGTATATTCACAACACTACGAGCGCGATATCGGGCGTAGTAGATGCAGCGACGATCAGCGCAGGGAGCGCGTTTGAATATAAGGACGCAACCTACAATTCGGTCGCAGGAAGAACGTATGGTACCCTCAAGTTCACAACTGCGGGCTCAAGAACCTATTCGAGTTCAGGCGGATCAGCGTCTCCTCTTGTGGTTCAAGGGGATCTGCTGATTGGATCGGGCGTAACCTGGAATACTGGCGGCTTTGCGGGTGACATCACGGTGCAAGGAACTACCACCATCAACGGTACATGGACGAAGGGAACCGGAGATGGGGACCTGGGCGCTCACACGTTTTGGAGCACGTTCACGGTCAACGGTACCTACAACCTCGCGACGACAGGCACAGGCGGGGACATCTACCTCGAAGGCGATGTCGCCAACAACGGGACGTTCGCGACACCCTCCAACCGCTCGGTCTACTTCAATTCAGAAAGATCGTTGACGATCAGTGGCGCGTCGCCAATAGTGTTTAACAATGGATTCACCTCCTACTGTGGGATCACGATCGCCCCTGGAGCGACGATTCAAGTGGCGTCCGGCAAGACCGCGTCCGTCGAAGCCGATCTGACGGTGGGAGGGACAATCTCAGGAGCCTCCTCTACGCTGAA